>Ga0116231_10007653_pt1 | contig 19579 bp, 15 predicted proteins | sample S1TSphgellanicum_2_FD_89695 | JGI IMG/M metagenome (GOLD analysis project Ga0116231, IMG submission 89695) | Host-associated microbial communities from peat moss isolated from Minnesota, USA - S1T2_Fd - Sphagnum magellanicum MG | ecosystem: Host-associated > Plants > Peat moss > Unclassified...
AAAAAAAAAAAAAAAAAAAAAAAAAAAAAAAATAAAAAAAAAAAAAAAAAAAAAAAAAAAAAAAAAAAAAAAAAAAAAAAAAAAAAAAAAAAAAAAAAAAAAAAAAAAAAAAAAAAGTGCAGCCGCCAATGCTCTTATTCTTAATTGTTTAAATTTCTTAAATTTTAACTTCTAATAATGAAAAAATTTACATTGCATTCTTTCATAGGATTTCACACAAATCAATATATTAAGGAAAATTCTCTTTACAAAAATTTCACAATATACCAAAATTTTGGCTTTTACAAATAATGTTTAAAAACTCAAAATTGTTGTGATTACATAACAAAATTTCCAAAACACAAATTTCTCAAGAACATTTGTTGTAAACTTTGCACCCCAAAAGCAATTTTTTTTCCCTACCAAATTTTTGAAACACTTCCATCAATAGATGCAACCCCATGACCTTTAGTTTCATGTTATTACATAAACATGTGGGTTCCATACAAATTCTCAAAAAGGGTTGAAAAAGTCTCCTTCAAATAGACTAACACATGCATTTAACACCTTCAAAAGAATAACAAAAAGTAATTATACATCTTTGTGCCTTAGTTCCTATGTAATTATATTTATTACAATGCATGGTAGGTTCTACACAAGATTACACAAAATAATTATCCTCTCTTCCTCACAAATAGGCATAGATGACATAAAACATAATTATACACACACACCCACACAATCACATAAAAACACATATAATCATTTTGACTTATATATACACATACAAAGTTAATGTCTTACACATAGTGATTTGAACTTTTGTTGTGTTGCACTCTACAAACATAATTAATTTCACCTTCATTCACACATTGACACAATTGAGTGCATGTGTACATGTGAAGTCACCCACATGAACTATTGCAACACAAATAGATATGTTCACACATGATTACAATCACACACACATGTGAAAAACTATTTGAATTGAAAGACGCTTATACTAAAAAAAATTATTTGCATTGAAAAACTATTTGTACTAAAACTCATCTTGTAAATAAAACTACTTTGGGTAGAATGGAAAGTTGATGTACAAAACCTTTTTTTTTAATCTAAGAAAAATTATTTTAAAAATCTATATAATAAAAGCTATGCAAATCAAAATTATGATATGAATAATTTTCACATATACAAACTACTTATCATAAATACAACAATAGAAAAGTTATATAAAAAATTATCAATAACAAAAGCATTGAAGAAGGGGTTTTTGTTGAGAAATTGATTTCAGGCCATCAAAATCAAGTTTGCATTTCACATTTCATTGCATATCATCACTAAGAACAATTATTAAAAGAACAATTGTCAAATCCCTACCATGTAAATTATATTTTGTGATTGGATTGTAATTCACATCCATAATTTAAATGTCCCACTCCAAGTACCATTCTATCTTTTTCCACTATAGTAGTAAACAAGGTGAAAAATAAAACTTGTCTAGTGAAATTGAACATGTTCGTTTTAATTACAAAGGTTTTTGAATTCACTTTTTTCAATTGCACAATAGAATGCCAAATGTTTAACATGACATCTCTAACTTCATAGTCTAAATCGTCTAATGCAACTACCATTCAACTTTCTTTTAATGTAATAGTAAATATTAAGAGAGAAAAAATGTGAAGAGTAAGGCAAATGCACACAAGGAAATGTAACAAATATGACAATGTAAAAGCACACATTTAAAAAAAATAAAAAATAGTAATGCAAAACGAGAACAAAGGCTGCACAATGTGCATTGTAGGGAAGAAGGAAATACAACAAACAATTGAGCCAATAAAACAAATGCATTTGGAATATACACACCTCAAATGCACACAACTTGCAAAGGTAATGAAAAACAATAATGAAAAATCACCCACACCTACACATTCATACAATTGATTGCATGCGCACATGTAAAGTCACCCACATAAATACTTACAAAACACATAGATATGCACACACAAGGTTACAACCATACACACATTGAAAATTTATTTGAATTGAAAAATGTTTATATTGAAAAATTACTTGTGTTGGGAAAAAATGTTTGCATTAAAAAACTACTTTGCATTGAAAAACTACTTGTACTAAAAACTCATCTTGTACATAAACTACTTTGGGTAAAGTGGAAAGTTGATGTACAATTTTTTTCTTTACTCTAAAAAAATTATAATAAAGGCTATGCAAATCAAAATTGTGATATAAGTAATTTTCACATATACAAACAACTTATAATAAATATGACAATAGAAAAGTTATATAAAATATTATTCATCACATTAAACATTAAAGAGGGTCTTTTTTTGGGAAATTGATTTTAACTCATCAAAATCAAGTTTGTATTTCACAAATTGCATATCATTACTAAGAACAATTACTAAAAGAATAGCCAAATCCCCACCATGTAAATCATATTTCATGATTGGATTGTGATTCACATCCATAATTTAAATATTCGCCAGATTCAAAACAAATTCATACTTTGAAAAATGTGGAATTCTAATACTTTAAAAATTCAAAGAATGTTTCAAAATTGCTTTAGAATTTCATAGCTTCAAGAGTCTTTTACCACATTTAAATGGGTTATAATGTACATGATGTATGAAGAAAGTTATAGCTTATAATATAATAAAACTAAAAAATGTGAAAATTTGATTTTTTATGATGACTTAAAATTTTGATCATTTTTAAAGATGAAACATTGAATCTGTAAAAAAATCTGCACACTTCTGAAAATTCATATTTATTCAATAATGACTAACAAAAAAAAATGTGATGCATTGGAGAACATTTAAATATTTTTTACAACAAGTTAAAAAAAAGGTTCATTCAAAAATTCATTTGCATATAAAAGTTTTTTTGGGAAAAAATGACTTGCAATCCTTTTCCAAAGTAATCCCTTTGGCTCCTAGTTACAAGTTTTGACCTAGATGAGAAGAAAACTCTAGATTTATCCAAGGTTATATAATGTTGACCTATGATTTATACATTGTAAAAAATTAAAGGAGTAAATTCAACAAATTATTGTTTTTAACTATTTAAATTGGTAAAGAATGTAATGTAATATTTTAAATCATTTTAATAAAATAAGTTTACAAATCTGAAAAAAAACAATTCATGCAAAAAATAAAATAAAATGTGAATTTATATTTAACTAGTTTTCACAAGAACATCCAAAATTATTTAAAATTAAAAGAAAAATTAGATTTATCTTTGATGTTCATTTTTACAATCATTCTAATTCTTTAAATATTTATGATAAAATTTTGTATGGGAAAGTCATATTTACCTTCATTTTGGAAGGGAAGTTCTTTCTAAACATATGTGAGAAAGATGTAAGAATAATGGTAAAAAAGGTGGAGGTTTATCAATTTTTATAATATTTAAAAAAAATATGGAATATATTTTATTAGTCAAATTAATTTAAAAAGTCTAAGTTATGATCATTTGCCTTCACTTTGAAATGAAAGTTGTCAAAACATATTAGAGAAAGAGTCAAGGATAAAAGTTGTGAAAATAAAAGAATATTATAATTTCAAGATATATCACTCTTGAAATTGAAAAAGTGAAATTTTCATGTCAATAATTGATGAAAATTCAAATGTGAGCAATTTTGGTGGTCTTGTCAAATTCCTCTCTTACAAAAAAAGAAAAAAAAAAAAAAAGGAAAAAAGATGGTAGGAGCTGATGAGTCCTTTAGGATTTAAAATTTTGAAGCTAGGCTATTCATTCTTTTTACAAAAAGAATATTTTGAAAATTTGATTATTTTTGCTGAATTTTTTTTAACACTAAAAACCGGAGTTTATCCAAGTTTTTCTCAAGTTTTTTGTCACAAAATATAGTGAAAATTTGCCACACATACCAATTTATTTATTTTTTAAATAATAATAATAATAATCTAAAGGACTTAAGGACTAGACTACTACTTTTGTAATAGATTGTCAAATGTTTCATCTAGACATCCTTGCCAATGAATGGAAGTGTGATGTAATAACTTAATGACAAGCTTCTTTGGAAAATTGGAAAATTTGACACTAGGACCACAATCCAAAATGGTGGGTTAGAATAATAAGAAATATTATGTTGCAAATTCCCTATTTCTGAAAAAAAATAAAAATGCAAAAGAATTTTAAAAAAAAAAAAATTAATCATAAAAAATTGCCACAATTGTCTACAATATATATTGTGCTTAAGGGAGTGACCCCTCCTTGTGTTGAGAGGCTAACCCTTGTATCCCAAGTGGTTGCCCAAGGGTAGAGTAAGGCCCTAGGGATATGTAGGTAGAATAAGGCCCAAGTGTAGGGTAAGGCCCTTAGGTCTTTGCACTTGGTAAAGCATGTGGCCTCAGACTTTGCCCTACCCTTACCTTTTTATTTTATTTAATTTTATTTTTTTGGAGGGTAAAATTCCATTTTTTATTTAAATTATCTAAAGTTACAAGGTATCTTTATCTTGGAGTTTGATCTTGTTCCCCTTTTGCAAAGTGGTCAAGTGAGATTTGTGTAAAGATATGAACAATTAGGGTTTGGTTGGTTGGTAGGCTGTTTTTGAATCCAAAAGAAAAAGATAGGAAAGAAAAGAAAAAGTTGGGTTAACCCTACCAAAACTTCCCCCCAAAAACTACCCTAATTTTTTTTGGCTTTGTTTATGTAATGGGGACTAGTGTAGCCAGTGCCGTTAGCCCAAGTGTGAGATGGTTACCTACACAACTAAATTTTCCTTCCAATTAAATTATTTTTTTGTAATTTAATTGAATTTCCAATGACAAAAAAAAAAACTCAAAATTCAATATCTCTCGCATCCTAGGTTTAAAAATTTCCAAATTACCTTCATTATATTTTTTCAACAATACCAATAGTGCACCCAAAGTTTTTTTTATAAATTTGTATTTTTGATTTAAATGATTTTTTTTTGAAAATTTGTGCAATATTCTATAATTTTTCCACTGTCAAAACATTACAAAACCAACTAGATGCACTTCTACTCATTGAGGGTTTTCCAACAATACCAAGAATACGACAAGAGGCGATGTGGTTTGGGAGATCTCGACATGACAAACAAAATCAAACAAAACAAATCAAACAAACAAACAACCTTCCTTCATACATAGATTTATACCCTAAATCCAATGGTTCATTTTAGGCCATGTGCATCATCATATGGATGGTTGTAAATGTAAGGACACGTAACTTTTTGTTTAAAGATTAATGTTTTGCCAATCCTACGTTTTAGGTAATGCCACATGTCTAAGATCAAATGGCTATAGTTGTGGGGTTTTTTGCCATGGACTTTTTCATTTTAGTTTTTTGGAGGATGTGTTGTGATATTTTGTAGCTTGTTCCAATTCATGGGCCACCTTGTTCCACTAGAGAAACCTTGCCAAGTTTCATTAGGAAGTACCTTGTAGTGCACTACATATGTAACATAGCCATTTCATGTGCACACCTCATACAAGCCTCAACTAGTTACATGGCATGCTATATATAGCTTGTAACCCCCGAGGTTATTTTGGTGGTAGGTCTTTAAACCACACTAACCATGCTTGAGTTAACTAATACCTTGTCTATAACACCTCATTGAGGGCACTCCAAAATCATAAACCCTAAACCTATCATAAACCCTAAACCTTACACATGATTCGAGCCTAATTGTGTTGCATACCGTACGTAGTACAACATATGTCTATTGAATAGTTAGTTATATTTGAGGATTCCATGCCATATTTTTGAATATTCCTTTAGGTTTTCTATCTTTCTTCAGGCAATTTTGTTTCTTGAAAATTTATTTTATTTGGAAAATTTCAACATTTTTTAAATAATTTAATTAATGTTGAAACTGCCAAGGTAAGTATGGTATTAGTTAGGGTTGATCTCTCAAGAACCGTGATGGGTACTTGAATTGGGATGTTAAATGTTTTCTTTGATTGCTAATGCCATGATATGTTCAGGTCTTCAAGTCTAAATACCGTAGTACCTTGGCCATTTCAACACTTGTCCATCGAATAATTAATTAATTTTGAAAAATTCATTTCAACAAATGGAATATTCCTAAATATTCACTATTGTCCTTCACAATATTTTTTGATTTGGAAGAATTTTTTTTTGAAAATTTCAAAAAAATCTTTAAATAGTATAATTAGTGTCAAATTGGTCAAGGTGCTAGTGTAATACAGCTCAACTTATGACTCATGAGCCCGAAATGGGGGGCAGGGCAAGGGGGACCAAAAAAAAAATTTGATGCAAAAATTGATTAATGAATCTGCACACAATTTGCTAGAAATGACCAAAAAAATTCCACATCCATATTTTTATTATCAGCAATTATGGTCAGCATGAATTGTTTGATGTTGTTCGAAGTTGTTGCTAATTTATATATTGTTCAACCACAAGGTGAACACAAAATATTTTTCTTTGGCAAATTTTAATTTTTGAAAACTTATAAATTATGATTTTGACATGTATACAAAGGATTAAGCCTTTGGAAAGACAAAAAAAAAAGAGGTTTATTTGAAATAAAAATATTATTGATAATCTTGTGCAAAAAAGAAAGAACAAGAAGAAAGGGGCTTGTATATTTTATAGGTAGTCTAGACAAGGTTATTGAGATCATGATTGTCGAAACCACCTTTGATTATCTTATGGTTTTTCCAAATGCAATTCACACATCTAGAATAAAGTTCCCATGACTCCCCATAACTTATGTTGTTCCCATGAGGTTACCATTCCATAGCCCATATGCTTTGATCAAAGTTCTATTAAATTAATATATTTAAGTAAGTCAAGAGGGAACTTGAGAATTTGTATTTCTATTGTCAACAAGGTTTAATGTTCCTATAAGTATGTGTAGTTAGTCGTAGGCCAACCAAAGAAGTACCTTATGGCAATACAAATATTGTGAAACCAACTTCTAAAGAATCCATAGCATTATATATTTTATTTCCTTAAAAAACTAAACCCAATTAAATATGAACAAGATTTCAATTTTTTTTTCCTTTTGTGAAGTTATCCCTAAGGAATGACTTTGGAGTGTTCTCTTTCATGTTTTGACAATCCAAAGCTCATTCATAAGCAAGAAGTGTAATTGAATGTCATTGTTTTGTTTTAAAGTAAAGTTGGGTGCCACTACACTCTAGGAGTGCATGACACATACAACAACATTCGTGGACATTACAACAAGTTGTAACATTGAGGTCAATTCCATTTACAACTCAATTTCAAATCAAGCAAACTCAACCAATACATTCATGTTTCAAGACCTTGCTCCCTTCCAACAATCCTTATTCGTGCTTCCCATTTAAAATCCATGTACATAAGATGTCAACCAAATGGTGCTTAAGACAATAATCCTTTGGGAAGCATGTGAATTGAATGTGCAATAGAACTCTCAACAGAGGAATGCATTCGGGCACTAGATCACATGAAATTGTATCAACATTCCTTCTTTTACCAATGCTCTTTGCACTTGTGCATTAACTCAAAGTTCATGCTACCCATGTTTTCTATAACAAGCCTTTTGTTACTTCGTAGGTGAACATCACACTTCAAAACCAAATGTATATAAAGAAAAGTTGGAAAAGTTGCGTGTACATCATCAAGGGTTTTTTTTTTGCCAAAATTTCACAACTGTGGCAAAAAGAGAAAAAAGAAAAAGGAAAATGGCAACATAAAAGTGTTATTTGGATTTTCTAGTCACCACATTTCAGAAAAATTTTAAAAGAAAAATCACCAATTTTTGTATTAAGTTCCAATAGAGTAGCAAATAGTATAGATGGATGCTTCATTTTTTTCCGCATGCACTTCATCAAAGGTTTTTTGTAAGGCAAATTTCCGCCATTGTGGCCAAAAACATTTGGAAAATGGCATCATAAAAGTGTTATTTGGGTTTTCTAGTTGCCAAATTTCAGAAATTTAAAAAGGGGGAAAAAAAAAAAGAAAAAAAAGTCACCAGATTTTTTTATTAAGTTCCAGTAGGGTAGCAAACAGTATAGATGGATGTTTCATTTTTAACTAAAAATTGACTTGCATTTTTTGTTTGTTGCCAGATTTTCTTTAATTGTCTTCTGGATGATTACCACTTGAGCTATATTTACAAAAAAGGGGAAAAAAAAAGAAAAGAAAAAAGCCTTGATGTACATCAAGATTCAATCGACATGAATTTTCGCCTTCAAATTAGGATACAAAACAAAGAGAGAAACAAATCCAGGCCTCTTTGATGCTTTCATTAAGAGAGCCTCAATATGAATGACCAAACTATTCATCCTTTGCCATACTATGATGATGAAATTAGCCCGTGAATTATTCAGAGCAATATCACATGCAAAATCTGGACTTAAACAGAGCAAAACACTGACCAAAATATTCATCCTTGCCATAATATTATGATGATGAAATTAGTTCATGAATTCAGAGCAATATCACATGCAAAATCTGGACTTAAACAGAGCAAAATACCAACCAACCCACAACTCCCAGAAGGAACAATCAAGCACAAATTGATGTTAATTTGCTGATCAATCAAACGGGTCTTTATGGATCCTAAGAACCAGTTATGAAACCTAAGAACCACCCTGATAACCTTCACGGGTCTGTTCATGTTTCTGATAACCACCCAACACTGGTTTTTTTCTTTCCTTTTGTTTTTCCCCCTTCTTCAAGGTTGCAGGGTACACCGGCACCTTGTTGGGTGGTGGGTTGCAACAAACAAATTATGTGACTGGAGGGGGAAGGTGAAGTATTCGTGTCCAGGTCCCTCAATGGCATTCACATCTAAATTGCCCTCAGATTTCATGCAAACAAGCTCAATCCTCAATGGCATTTGCAGCTGAATTGGCATGAGATTTCATGCAAACAAGCCCCATCCTCAATGGCATTTGCAGCTAAATTGGCATGAGATTTCATGCATACAAGCCACATCCTCAGTGGCATTTGTAGATGGATGGAATGCTTCAAATTAGTAGTTCGCAAGGGTTTTCAAGGTAATCGAGATGGATGGATTGCACTTGGACCTGGTGTTATGGTTTTATGGAACACAGGGTAAATCAATTCTTCTCCACAAGGATGCATGCAAGAAGATTTGGTTGAAGAAAGTTCACCATGTGAACTGCAATGGCATTTCTGCAATGAAAGTACTACACTTCTACCGTGCAAAAACATTGCAGTCAGCTCCTGGCAACCTCTTGTTGTTGACGACTGTAAAACTAGTGCAGCATAAAAGAGAGCAGCTTTCAGCTCTTCCTCAGGCTGTCTTCTCTATTCCATTGCTGCAAGAAGAAGACATATAGAGAATAATGACATGCAGGAAAAGAATTGATTCTGCAACCCAGATTCTATTAATTTCCTAGTGTGCAATTTGGGTGCAACAAGAAAGCATTGATTCTGGAACCGTGATTTTGTATTTCTTGACACAATTGGGTGCAATAAGAAAGTATGGATTTTGGAACCCAGATTTTTAAGTTTTTTTTCTTCTTGATGCAATTGGGTGCCAGCAAATTTGATGCCTTGAAATGCTATGTCCAATGGGTGTTGTGTCATTTTGTCACCCATTTTGGACATATTTCACAAAAGCAAAGAGAACAAAAAAAAACACACTATATATGATCTACACACACACACACACACACACACACACATGCATAAATTTGTATTATTATTACCACATGATTTTTCATTTTTTCACATTCCGTGCATTGCTTCTTCATTGAGGCTATTTTCCACTTGATTTGGGTATTTGAGAGCTTGAAGTGTTGGAAATTCTACTTGCTCTTAAAAATATATTTTTGGGAGTCTCAATTTTTTTTATATATCTCTTGAGTGGAAGTGTTGGAAATCTCTTACTCCTAAGAATTGGAGATTCTTCATGCTTGGGTTGGTTTCTATGTGCATATTACACACTCCCCAATTGCTAAACATCATGTGAATACAAAATTTTACAATAAATTAAAATAAGGTTTATGTAGATATGGAGTTCAACAACTATTTAAAAATTAGTAAAGTTTTACCTACTTATTAACTTTTTTTTGAATGTTAAAATCAACTCTTAAACCTAAATATCATGATCCCGTTTTCAAAAATATTTACTCCTAGTTTTGAATCTAGCAAATGACTAGTTTCATGGTTCAATTCTTGCACCGATTGAAACAAAATGGTGTCACCTTGGGTGCGGGTCATTAGAACTTGACCCTGAAACCCTAGTTTTTACCCTACATACCCAATATCCTCGCAACAACACTAGTTATAATTTATGACCAGGATTTTTTTTTTCAGATTTGTCAAGTAAGTTCCGTGATGAGGACCCCAAAAGGATCTAGCAATAAATAATGACAATATTGTTTTTTCAAAAACCTTGCTACAATTGGCAACCTAGCTATTGCCTAGGTCTAGATATGACAAGTTATTTTTTCAAAAACTGAAAAAGAAAATTCAAGATCATGAATTTTTCAGTTTTTTTTTTTTGGAAAATTATATATCCAAATATAATTCACAAAATTCACAAAAGAGAAAAGAAAAAAAAATTGTTTATGAGAATTGTTCAAGGTATCAAAAATAAATAAATAAATAATTCAATTGGTTCTCAAGTTACCCATTCTCACAAATGTAAGAATAATCAATTATGTAACAATAATTGATATTTGTAATCCATTTTTAAAAAAAGGATTGCATCTTAGGTATCTCTAGAGTAAGTTGCCCATTAATGCTAAAATTGAGAACCTTTTTTGGGTTTTTTTTTTTTAATACCTTGGATTGGACGGTTCTCATATTTTGCATTTTGATAGTACGAGTCTCTCAAGTGAGCGGGTCTCACTGAAGTGAGAACAAAGGGGTGAGCATTATCCCGGGTATCACCTTGAATCATACCCGACCAATTTTGTGCAAAAGAGTCGACTAATACCCGGCCCAATTCTGAGCACCTATTTCCATATACCCGCCCAACATTGGTCATGACTATGCTTATTCCCAGTTTTGCCTTCAAAATGGCTCTTGTGGAGATTTCTCTGCAATTTCATATATATATAGAAATTTATTTGTTGCATTGTTAAAATTGTAACCAAAAAACTACAATCCCAAATTATTATTCAAATCTAGCAACTGCATTTCCCTATTGAGAGGGGAAAAAAATAATTAATTAATTTTTTTTTAAAAAAATTAAACCTATTTTTCATTACAGTTTGATTTTTTATGTTGATTGTTGTTGCCCATAAGAACACCAAAGGTTTGTGGTTGTTTCAAAAATGATTTGTTTTAATTACATATTATGTATTTGATCTATTATCAAATACCCGTGTTTGCTAATTCAGGAATGTGGTAAATAGCAACAATCAGTGCTGGATGGTATTTGATTTCTGTTAATAACCATCAGGTCTAGTTACTTCAGAAACTCCAAGAACCCATCCCGGTTTTGTGAAAGAACCGACAGTGTTCTGGGCGGTTATTTGACCGCTTCAAAAATGATTGAGAACCGTGATTCATATACAATTGTCGCCTACTCGCAATTGTATCTTCACTTTCTTGAGTTTGGCGAGTCTTAGTGGCTAAATTTGGCCTCACAAAAATGTTTCAATTTGACCTGGGAGACCCTCGTCTCGCTTAAGGAAAAGGATAATTTGTGATGTTTAGAAGAAACCCAAAACAATTAGAGATTCATGGTTTATACCCGTATTTGATGGTTATCGGAAATGGAAACAGATAACTGGCGGTTCTCAGGGTGAGGTATAACCATGGTTTTTAAAAAATCGACAATTGGTTCCAACATACAAGGCACAGTTCTCAGAAAATCTGAGAACTGAGTCCCCTCGTATAATCACGGTTCTCAAAAAGATCTGAGAACCGGTCAAATAACCTTCTATAAAACCGCCGATTCACTTGGCAAATTATTTTGTGAAAACTGCCATTTTTTTTATGCTTTTTGAAAAAAGCAGAGCCAATTTTTTAATTTTTAATTAATTAATTAATTAACTTATTTATTCTGAAAATCTTTCAGAAAGTCAAAACATCTGAATTCTGAACTGGAACCAGAGGTTATTAAAAATATCAGATAACCAACCAACACGGGTGTTCTGTTTTTTACCATGGTATGAGTGTGGGTGAGTCTGGGTACTGGTGGGTACCCAGTGGATATATATTATGTAATAATAAAACATAAAATAAATCATATTAATATAATTAATATAATAAAAACATATTAATGTGAAATTTAATGGATATGTAGGATGATGTGTTATGCTCTAAAATGGGCCCTGATTGACCCATTGCCTGTCCTTAGGGAATGCCACTTGCTGTAACGGGTTTGCCTCATTCGCCCATGCAGCATTCCCATGTGGAATAGGCATGCGACTAATGGCACAATTCATTAGACACAAATGTCGAAAATATCATACGAATATAATATTCATTTGCCTACATGAAAACATGATTCATGTTAAATCATGGGTCTACTAGGGTTATGCTCATGCGATAATAAGCCCTAGTAGTAGACACATGGCCATCTTTTGGTACACCATTCACCCTTATGGGATTGGTATGTTCGTAGGTCAGCTTTGTTCAGAGTATGTTAAGGTATGATGGGGTGGCAGATTATGTCATGTTTTCTCATCACATTATATGACATTACATTATTATCCTACCTTAGTACATACTATATTCATCAAGATGGCTTGGGAACACTCTGCTTAAACCAAGTAAACAGATTTCTTTTTAATTTCTTTTTTAATTAATTAATTATATTTATTTTTTCTGGGTTTAAGATAGGGATAGCCATACTACATAGTGAATTTTCCTCAATTTGCCTTTTGTGGCAAAATTAGGGTTGTTTGTGTGATGGGAATCATCAACATGAATTGAGTAGGATATGTGGCTTGTTCCTTTGAAGCGGGCCAATCAAGCAAGGACCCATCATAGTATTTTTTGTAGGAGGAAAATGGGACATGGAGAGACATATAACATGGGCAAGTGAGGAGGGGTGTTTGAGCACCAAGGCAAAAGAACACAAGAGGAAAGAAATGGGCAATGGTAAATGATGCAGAGTAAGCAAAGTTATTTTAAATGGGTTGATAATAGGCCATTATTATGCCCTATGAACCAAAAGGCAAATGAGGTTGGAATGTGTTGCTCTAAGTGAATTGCTTGGCATAAGGAATGAGGTAATAGGGTAAACAGGCTGGTGACTGAACACTTAGTGTCTCACTCACCTCTGTCTCACTCAATCTGCCTTCTTTCCACCTACAGTCTGAAGATAAAATATAGTCCCCTAGAAAGTGCATCCATGGTTGTTTAAATTGCTCAAAACCAGTTTAAAATGAGGAAGATACGCTCCTCAAAGTTTTTGGGGAGAGGGTGGGTAAATTTGGTTTTAAAAAACGGATCACACACATGGCAGCCCGTGAAGGCTTGTTTAGTCACTTAAAACCAAACACTAACTTGGGCACTAACGAGCGCTATCTACCCGGCTATCAAACTGAATGAAAATTTGGATGGAAAATTCCCTCAAAGTAAGCGTTTTGGTTTGGTCATAGAGCTCAAATCCCATGCAATAGGCTTAGAGATCAATGATTATGGGTAAACACATTCCCGTTCACCAAATCTGCCGCCCCTTCCCAAATGTTTGTGGGCACAGGTTCTCTGTCACCCCCACCAAGCATTTGACTCTTTGTTGCGCTACATCTCTCTCTCTCCGACTCTTTCAAACTCTTTGTGGGCGCGGGTTTTTCATCGCCTCCACCAAGCATTTGACTCCCAACCATGTTGCTTCTTTAAGCTCCTCTAAGCTTGATGTTATCAAGGTAATGTTTGTCTTTGATTTGTGTTTGCAGGTCTATACAACTAACGTTCACTCTTTTTATGATTGATGCCCCTATCTCTAAACACTTTGAGCTTTTGCAACTACTAATGATGGCAATGTGTCCCCTCTCTCCTCTTTCTCAACTCTTTCATCTCTCCTCTTTATCTTTTTGATCTCTTTCGCATCTCTTGCACTTGCTGGTGATGGCGTCACGTCAAACTCTATCCTCTCTCTCCACTCTTTCATCTCTTACGCCTACAATGATGGCATCGCATCCCCTTTTTACTTTCACTTTTTCAATTCGTTCATCTCTCGCCTCCTTCATCTTTCACAACTATAGTGTTGCCACCGCGTCCCTTCTCAACTCTCTTATTTTTCCTCTCTTTCATTTCTCATAACTACCACAATAGCATTGTGTCCCTTCTCTACTCTTTGATCTCTCTCAACTTTCTTGTCTCTCCTCTCTCTCTCATCTCTCACAATTATAGCAATGGTGTTGCATCCCTTTTCTATAACTCTCTCAACTCTTTCGTCTTTCCTCTCTCTCTCATCTTTCACAATTGCAGTGATGGCACTACATCCCCTCTCTACTCTCTCTCTCTCAACTCTCTCATCTTTAATCTTTATCTCATTTTTTAGTTGTCTCTAAGTTTTGAGCTCTAAACTTGCCTATTGCCAGTGATGGTGATTGATGCTCCTTATCCTTTTTCAACTATTTCAGAGCTTGGAACTTTGAGCTTGCTTGTTGTTGGCAATGGCGATCAACACCCCCCCTTGTTTCTCTCAACTTTCTCAAAATTTGAAGCTTTGGACTTTCCTATTGGCGATGGTGATCCACCCCCTTCTTTCCTTTCTCATTTCTCTTAGAGCTTAGAGCTCTCTTGCTATCGGCAATGGTGAACCTTTCTTTCCTCTCTCATCTCTCTCAAAGCTCTTAGCTCTCTTGTTGCTAGCGATGGTGATCCACCCCCCTTTTCTCTTCTCTCATATCTTTCAAAGCTTAAAGTTTTGAGTTTTTTTGTTGATGGCGATGGTGATACACCCCCCCTTCTTCTCTCATTTCTCTCAAAGCTTTGAGTTTTGAACTTTTTTGTTGCTAGCAGTGGCGATCCACCTCCCTTTCTCTCCTTTCTCAACTCCCTCAGAGCTTAAAACTCTGAGCTTTTTACTACGAGAGATGGCAATCCAGCCCCCTTTCTCAACTCTCTTAAAGTTGAGGCTTTTTTGTTGATCATTTTTTTCAACCATCTCAGTTATTGTGATTGATGCCCCTTTTCTCCTCTAGACCCAAACCCAAACTTGTTGATATATTTCTGTCATATTTTATGTAGTTGTTACATTTTTTTCAGCTATTGTTGAGTTGTTCCTCAACAACACCTTTCTCTCAACTATTGTTACATTTTCTCATATGTTGTTCAATTGTTACATTTCTTTCATTTGTTGCTTAGTTGCACTACCTTTCCTTTAGTAGCTAACTAATTATTTCCTCCTTCCTTAATCATTGGAAGGTGACAGTCTTGTTGTCTAGCGTCTTTGTGCATGTTGTTAACCCCATGCCTATAAACTTACCTATTGTTGAACCCATGTTGTGTAGCCTAGATTCACCCCCATGTATTTGTGCAGATATGCTCGAAGACCTGTTTGAAAATCATGGTGAAAGTGTTCACCCACTTCAATAATAATTTCTGTAATCCAAGTTGTAATGAACTATTTTAACACGCTTCTCATCAATTTTTTGAACTATTCATTTTGTTGTGGAACCCAATTTTGTTGTTCGTTTGGCTCACCTATTTTCCTTCTCCTTCTTTTTGTTTTAATTTCCTTTGCAATTATCTTTTCCATTGTTTTTCTCCTTAGGATGTCTAGGTATTCAAAACTAGTCACAACATGTGATTGAGAATAATTGATTAATGGTTATTTTCCCTTGGTGTGTGTTGCAAGTAAATGAGGTAGTGATAATGGGTTATGCACCCTCATGGATTTTTGGGTCAAATTTGGAGACATTTGAATTTCCTGTGGCAACTCCTAAATATTTTCAATACTATTCTCATTTAGGTTTATAACATCAATCTTTGTTGGTTGTCGGTCTAATATTGTAAGGCTATGGGGCATATTTACATAATAGCATTGGTCATTTTGTGACATGTAGATAAACAGATCTTCAGATCTTGGATGCTAATATGTTTCAACTATATGGAAAAGTTCTACAACAATAGATTCCTCCCCTCATTGAAGATTATTCTTAATTTCCTCCTCTATTGTGTAATCTTTTTCACTCCTTACATTGCTCACATTTGTTGCAATATAAACCTCTAATGGTTTAGTTTTATTATCCATTGCTTTTGTGTTCAAAGGCCATATACATGTAATATTAAAACTAGATTTAATGTTTTGTTTTGTGAGTGATTGTTTTAAGGCATGATCTACCCATCTAACTAAGCTTATCTTGTATGGTTCCATGTGATTGCTTTTAAACATAGTTGCATCCATGACCTTTTTGAATGTTGTTTTAAAAGGTTTGAAACAAGACACATTTAATGGTTATAATGATTGTGATGTGTGCGATGACAATGTGATCATGTTTAACCCAAACTCTTTTACTTGTTCTATTGCTTCTAGGGTAACATGGCTACCATGTCCATCTAGAATTTAACAAATGTCAATTATTGAAGGACATTCCACCTAGAATTGATTTGTTAAAGAAAGGCAAAAAAAAAATTAACACGAAAGTAATCATCTGTGTTTTTTGCATTACCATATAAATCTAGTTTGCAAAGTTTAATGTAATCATCCTTTAGTCTCTCACCTCTGAAGATGTAGAAACTAGGTATAACACCCCTTGTAACATTGACTCCATAGTTTATAATTAACCATTTTCGAGATTTTCGGATGATACTATAAATTGCATTAGATCCTTTCCTAGCCAAAACTTTTATTCCAAACTATCTACCAACTTAAACCCTTGTTTCATCAAAGTTCCATATATGATCAAAACTATAATTGTGTTGGTAAAATAGTGATTGCAAGTTAGTATAAAAAGAGTTACATGAATTAGATGTCAGCCCATGAACTCTACAAACTTCTAATCCTTCCACATGCCATATGTTGATTTTTGGATGTCTATGCTTAAACCAATACCACTAATTATTGCTTGGCGTTCCAACACTGAATGGTGTAACCTTTGTCTATGTTAGCTCTGCAACTTTCATCTTCAATTATTGCAGGCTAATGGACAGTAATTCTTGCATTACTAATGTCCATGTAATCACTACTACATCTTCTTCTTTTGTAAGCACACCTTTTGGCCCCATCTTCCTGGATTTAGTTTTTCCATTTAGGTGGTCAACAAGGGAGCTCATTGGGATGTTCCATGACTTGTTAGCCTTCCTTATGGAATGTGTCCCTTTTTCAATAACATCCATTGCTTCTTCCAACACTTAATTTGTCCACATACCTTTTATAATTTTTGGAAGCACTTGATTCAACTATGGTGTTGATCTTTTGCTTTGTGGGTCAAGAGTAAGGGGAAGATTTTCCTTGTTAATGGCAAAGTCTACTACTTGCAAATCCAACATGTTATTCCATCTCCTACGAGGGACTATCAACTTCATGATTGCTTATCTCTTCTTAGTCTCAACCTCTAGCAACTTGGTGGAGTGTGTTTTGGCCCCAACAATGGTATGCCTTTTTTTTCCTTGTAAACAACCCAAGAATCCAAAAAGTGTAGTAAATCTGGAAATTTTGCTATAGCATGTTATGAGATTATTATAGTAAAGTATAGTAACTAATAAAATTTTGCAAAATCATCCCAATCTAAATCAACATCTTTTGTTGTTGTGCATGTAATGGGGATAAATGTGTAAAAGCAATTGATATGATTTAGCTGGTCTTTAGCTCTCTTGAAGCTCCTTGATGTAGCATTTTGAACTATGGATTTTTGGATCCAATGGTAATCCAAATATTTTTGGAACTTCTAATTGTAAATTTGGTTTACAACTTCAACTTGTATGTCAGATGTTGATCCCTCTTCTACATGCTTTACTTTCACCGTTTGCAAATATACTTTTGAACCTAATTTTTACTCTTCTACGTCCTTTACTTTCACCTTTTGCAAATCAACTTTTGAGCATAACTTTTGTTCTTCTACTTGCTCTACTTTCTTTTTTAAACCTATTTTTTACAAGTAAACTTTCAAACTTGGACTATTGTTCTTTACATGTTCTATTATCATTAGCATATCAGAATCCCTTCGCATTACAGCATAGGACCTAAGAATTCTAAACAAAGTTGGAATTGTTCTTCTACCCTAGTTCATACAGAAGACATGCTTGGAGCTTAGATTAGAAGTAAAAAATGATGTATTCATTTTATGTAAGTTTTGTTGCAGTTTAAACTTTGATTTGTGCCTTTTTTTTTTGGAGGGAATGCTAAATTTTTATGCATAGTAAAAAAATTTGGGGACTTTTCTTTGGGGTTAATAAATGTGATGCCTTGAATGATTCAAAGAAAGAATGTCCTTTGATGATCCTTGTGCATTGTATCCTTGTTAGGTTTAGGGTTTATTAATGAGCAATTTCATGCCTTTTAATGTGAGCCTAAACCCCATAACTAAGCAATCAATTTTTTTTTGCATTTTGCTTATGTTTGTTCTTTGAAAAACAATTAAACCTACCCTTAAACCCACCCAAGTATGTGCATTAAAATGGGTTGGTCCTCTCCCATAACCAAACATAACTACAGATACAACGCGTTAATCCTTTCCCATAACCAAACATGATTACATATGACAATGTTTGTTTTTTTTGTTATTGCTTTCTCCCATGCCCATAACTACGCACACAAAAAAAGATTTCATCTGGTTTATATGAAAACACCAAACATATTTTTTCAAGACTAGGCGTTCAGTCATAGGGTTGCATTCAAACACTTACACAAAGGATTGCAACCATTCACTAGCATTGGTTTACACAAAAAGGGGTGTCTAGTTACCAAGTGATGACTAGTGGGGAGCACGTTTACCCTACCCATAGTATGATAATCAAGGAATGATGAAAGGGTGAACGATGTTTTCAAGGGGGGAATGGGCATTTAGACTATAGGGGGGCCCTCCCATTTTATGGAGGGCATGCTCCCCAAGTTGTAAAGTAGAAACAAAAGTGACATGAAAATGAGAAGTCTACAAAATGGAATGGAGTAAGAAAAAGAGTCAATGTTCAATCTCTCAAAGAGAAGGTTGTGTGCATTTTGCTTAGGTGTACATTTTCACAAGGTGCAACTATGTCTCATCTTATTGCAAGTCATGCATATTTGCAATTAAGGTGGATCATGCAATGGTTTCTTGTAAATATAGTACCCACAAGTGTTGTGTGTGAGTATGGTTTAAAACATACACTTCACATAAGTGTAAATGTAGAACATGAGATGTGTAAGTGTAAAAATCATGTAAATTTATTTTTTATTGTGTAAAAATCATGTAAATGTAAAACAAATAAGTTTATATGGCTTTATGTAGCTATGTAAAACATCATAAAATTGAATCTTTTTAGTTGGGGGCGGAGGGGGGGGGTTTCATAATACTTTTGGTGATGAACCAATTGGAGTGACCCACTGCCCTCCTAAAGAAAAACCCTTTAAAATTTTTAAGACATTTGTGCTTTGGGATGCACCACAACTAATTAAACTAACAAATATGAATCACAATAAATACCCAAGCTCTTGTAAAAGCCTAGGCCAAAAATGATAATGAACATATTTAGGAATAGAAATTTTATTCAAGCAATGAGG
>Ga0116231_10007655_pt1 | contig 19576 bp, 17 predicted proteins | sample S1TSphgellanicum_2_FD_89695 | JGI IMG/M metagenome (GOLD analysis project Ga0116231, IMG submission 89695) | Host-associated microbial communities from peat moss isolated from Minnesota, USA - S1T2_Fd - Sphagnum magellanicum MG | ecosystem: Host-associated > Plants > Peat moss > Unclassified...
AGTTGTTGCAAGCCATAGTTTTATGATTGTAGCATTTGAAGCATACAACCTTTGTAATCTTCTTTTAGTTAATACAATTGTTAAAGCTTTCATTTCTTGCTTGTTTTCAAGTTGTTTCCAATACAAAGGCCTTACAACCAAAAACTCTCAAATTATGACTATTGGTGGCTATTATATTATAAATTATTCTTGGTTATTCTAGGTTATATTATCATAAAATATTGGTAGTTATTTTATTGTAGGCTATTCTAAATTATTTTTCATTGGCTATTATTAACTATTTTAATTTATTTTACCTTAGGTCTTTATATTATATTTTATATTATTTTAAATTGATATACTTATGATAAAATAATTTATAATAACATAAAGTAGAATGACCTTGAATAACCTAAAATATAACTTGATATACACTAAATTTAAATAAAATAACTTAAGGTATAGCATAAAGTTAATTGAATAATTTAAATTAAAATAATTTAAAGTAAAAGACCTACAATAAATAAGCTAAGATACCTTAAGGTATAATAATTTATAATAGTTTAGGGTATAATAATTTATAATAATTTATACTAACTTAGGGTATAAGTTAGAATAACTAAAGTAGTCTAAAATAAATATGATATATAATAAAATAGTGTAGGGTATTTAAAACAATAACATAAAAATAAACCTATTTACCATAGTAAATTATAATAATGAATTATGTTAACTAGTAATGAAACACAATGTTTAAATAGGGATATTATAATGAAATAATTTTAACTAGGGTGAAATCACTAAAGTGCAGTGAATTTATTTCATTTTTAAGGTCCCATGGTGATTTAGGTTAGTGTACTACACCCCATTTTTGTACTAGTGGGTGAATTTGATGGTGATCCTCTAAGCGACTTTCAATTAAATGATCCTCCTCCTAATGATCCTCCATAGGTGAACCTCCATGCGGTTTTCCACCAGGTTGTGGATATGAATTAATTCTTATGGGCTGCTAAATAGGAACATCATTACCGTAAATTGGTAGCTCAATGGTAACATGTATATTGACAGGTAAAATAGTTGTTGTCGCTTATGGAATAAACACAACTTTTATAGGAATCAGTAATCCTTTTATAGTAATCCTGAAATGGGAATTTTGACAAGATATTGGTTCTGCACCAATTGTTCAACAAGTGGCACTTGTTCTAGTTGAGTAACATTAACTACATACCCCTTCCTCCTTCTAGAAATCAATGGATCAGGTCCTTTGATTCTTGAATAGTACATTGAGTACATGTTAAAATCCATAAGTAAAAAAGATGGTATTGTTCTAGGTTGCCATGCTACCAATGGTGTAATAGGTGTGGCCAACCTACATGTTGATTATCCAATATTGGATTATTAACCAAAGTCGGTTGTATTAGAGCTTGTTGTACATGTGCAGCAACATGGGTCGTCGGTGTGCATTACCACATGTTACAGAGAAGTTTGAAGTTCTTCTCTCATTAATCTCTTCAATTTATCATCCACAAAAGGACAATTATTAATAATATGCACAAGTTATTACAGTTACAATAGTAGGTTGGGTGGTTGTAATCGATATACTTCATTGAACCAGTGGTCATTCAACGGCTTTCATGACAAGAACACTTGGCCAAATAGGTTGATGAAGTGGTTATGTTTGTTAAACAACAACATGGGCCACTATTGCTTCCACTAGTTTTGCATGTTGTTGAGAACTTGATCGGTGTGAATATCTTCACTTCAAGTTGCGTAACTATTCCAACCAGGTTAAAAATTGACTATGTTCCAATTTTGAATTGGTTGTAGTTGGATTCAAAATAGGAATTGATTCAGATGTATAATAGCCAACAACAAGTGTTGAAAGAATGTTCAAGAAAATCTTCAACAATCTTGATTCAAAAATCCAAAACTTTTCCAAGAGTTACAAACAAAAAAGTATGGAAAAAAATTCTCTCCTTTTTTATGTTCAAATCCTCCTAGTTATATTAACTCATATTGTTATTGTAACTTAAACAATCACTAACCAATACAACTCAAAATTTAAAACAACAAACTATTGGTCACAAGTTCAAATTTTCATGTTATGTTAATTAACTAGTTACTATAATTGTCCAATTACTAATTCTTGTAATGAATTGGTTATCCTTTGAACCTATTATTTAGAAAATTAAAGTATCTTCAATCAAAATGTCTTACTAATTATTGGCTAAATAGAGCAGTTACTATATACACTAAAAAATTGGGTTAACAAATTTGTCTTGACAATTGATTTGAAAAACATTTAAGTTGTTTAAAAAACATAAGCTATCACAACTAACACATGGAATTATGGGAAAATTTTGGATTTGTTTATTATAAATGTCAATGTATATTGAATTATATGTATTTTCCTTTATATTAACATTTTATTTTATTTTATTTTATTGAATATTGTGTTTTGCAAGAAATTGTTGTGTGGGAATTGGTTTTTTATTTTTTTCTAGAGTGCATTGAACATATGACAATTGAACTTTGTCATTTATGAAAAATTCTTGTGATTTTTAGTATATATATACATATTTCAAGTGATTCATAATTTTTGATCTTATTCTTTTAATATTTGGAAACATGTTGATGAATTTAGATTTTTTGCATAGTAAGTTAGATTTGGACAAACCTCCAATAATTTAAAAATATTATTGTCATAAAATGCCCAATCAATTATTTTTTTAATTTTTTTTTGTGTTACATTAGGTTCAACAATCAAATGGGAGTGTTCCATTTGAATTTTGAGATTTAAAAACTTTGATAAGGGGAATTGAAGTGAAAGGATTAAACAAAATCTTATTATTGACATGAACATTTGTGTTATTTTTTAAAAAAAAATTGTAAGTATTGAATACAAATTCTAATTTTTTTGGTAGTAATATTTATATTACAAGAAGTGTTGAACAATGAAACAACATATTCCAATGGTGAATCCCAATTTTTTTTCAAAATGTCCACTAATGCATAATCAAATTTTTCATTCTAATAAAAACGTGTATTTAGTTGCAATAATTGAATAGGAGGTTATCGCATCACTAATTCTAAAAGAGATGGAAAATCATTTAAATATATGGTAACTTTGGAATCATTAACTTGAAAAGTAGGCAAATACCTAGATAGACCATTAACATATTGAATTGGTTAAAAATGTTGAAAATTGTATGCTATTTGTAAGGGGAAAATTTGAAATCCATGCCACATTAAAACATAATGTGTTTTGATACTTTATTTCAAATATAAAGCTATTTAGCTATCCAAAATATTGTAATGAAATCTCCTCACAAACTTCCCATACTAGCATTTAATGTCCTTTTTGTAACATATTGATGTTTATTTGTGACCATGCCTTGATGTAAATCAAGCAAGAAACTTGGATTTAATTCTCAAATACGACATTGCTAAGTTTTTTTTATATACAATAATAAACATTGATTTAAATGTGCCATGTTATTTTGCCTCAATTCAAGAGATGATAAATGATTATCTAATAAATAAGATATAAAATCAAAAAGACAATTGCCTATTTCATATTATATGTTGAAACTAGATGAAGGCCATATGAATGCAATACATGTTCAAATGATGAATCAATAAGACATAATGAAGGTGTTTCCATTATTATTAACTTCAATTTAATGGATATATATATATTTTAAAAAGCATGGTTCCCACATAAACACATTCAAAAAAGATAAAATTGATGATTCATTCAAGATTACTTACTTTTAATTTTTTTTTGGAAAATTCCTTGCATTGAAAAATATATATATTGGAAATTTTATTTAGATGGAAAGTTTGCTTGAATTGAAAAATTGTTAGCATGGAAAAAAATTAAATCAGAAAATATTTGTATTGAAAATTTGCTTGCATTAAAAATATATTTGCATTGAAAGACTACTTATTTTTAAAAATCATTTGCATTGAAAAAATTGCTTTCATTGAAAAACTACTTTCATTGAAAAAACTACCCCCATTGAAAAATTACTTTCATTGAAAAAATTGCCCCCATTGAAAAATTGCTTTCATTGGAAAATTGCTTCACATACAAAATGTTTTTTTAAATTATTTTCAACACTTCATGGAAATTAATGTATGATAAATTTCCTTTTCCTCTAGAAAAAAACTATGAAAATTGTTATTTAATATGGGTTATTTAAACCAAAATTTTGATGTATGGAGTTTCCACATATATAGATGATTCATATACTAAAAGTAATTATAAAAAGGTCATATAAAAACTATCAATAACCTTAATGTCTAAAAGGGTTTTTGTTTAAAAATTGATCTAGGTTCAAAAAATTCAAGCTCGTATTTCACATTTTGTTCGATATTATCATTAGGAATAATTGTCAAAGGAATAACCAAAGCTTCGCCCTTCAAACCGGTTTTCGCTTGGGGGATAAATTGTTGGATGTCTTTTTGAGAACCAACAAGGGTAGATGTGGTCGACAAGCAAAATTTACCATGAATGTGAATTGAACTTAGGAGTTGAATTTGTTTTGGACGAGGAAAATCCAAGAATTCAGATTCTATCATATGTATAATTATTTCAAGCCATTTGCTTTCAATAGTTAATAACATAGGTTCAACATTAGTTGTAATGAAACCATGAAGAAAGCCTAATTTTTGAACCATTGATTTTGAATGAAAAACGTTATAATAAACACCACTTGTTGGAGAGATGGTGACATCTGCTACATGACAATTTCCACATAATTTTTGAAATGGAGGCGCAACAAGGCTAGCTATGGACAACATGATGGTCACTTGGGAAAAAAAGACAATATGTTCAAACAAAAAGGTAAATGAAAATGAACATAAACATAGATAAATGTGAAAAAAGGTAGATCAATAAATAAATAAGTAAAACCATGCACACACATACACATAATATGTAAACAAAAAGAATGAAATGCATAAAAAGTGCATAATAAAAGATGTTATGGAAACATAATAATTTAAAGAATTAATACCTTAAAAATAATAAATTAATAATTAATAATTAATAATAACAAAAGAAATATTAAGAAAAAAAGGTATTTAAGCACCAAAAAAAACATTATACCCCTTTTTCAGACCATATATCTCTTTTGTTTATTATTCATTTTGAGTGATTTAAAAAACTATGGGTGTGAAATTTAAAGTTCTACAAATGGTCTTTGAAGTGCAAAAACATTAGACCAACATATATACATTTTAAGTTTCTAAAAAAATTGATTTTTTATGCTTAAACCTTACATTTTCACCTCCATTTTCATAAGTCATATCTTGCTCATTTAAAAACCAATTCTAGTGATTTTTGTGACATTAGATGCAATAAAGGTGTTACAAAATCATTTCAATGTTCTAAGGCTATTAACCAATGTGGAAAAAGTTATAAAACTTTATTTACAAAGGTTTTTCACATACATGTTTACTTATCATATTAAATTACATTATGTTCGTCTTTGAACAAACACATTCCAAACTTTTTATCCCTTATTCTTTACCCAAAAAGCAATTCCACATGACTATATAAAGACAACTTTTTCATTCTTAATAACAACATTGTACTCTATATCTATTATGCAATAGAACATGGATTTTTGTTCTTTACAAAATTCTAATAAATAAAAGTCATCTCAATGTAATTTTATTTTCTATAAGTCATTTTAGTACAAAAAATTATGTGGCCACCTGGTTTTCCCCTTTTCAAGTAGGAAATAATCAAATGATTATTTTTTTTAAAAAATTTATAGTAGATTTTAATCTCCTTTTCTTAAAAAAAAGGAATCTCTTTAGGAAGAAGAAAATTGGGTTGGGCACCCAGTTCGATTTTTTTTTTCCCCTACTCGGAAACTTGGTGGCCATTAGGTCGTTTTTATTCTTGGTTAAAAACCTAATGGCCACGAGGTCTTCCCTCATGGTTTAGCATTGAACGACCTAATGGCCACCAGGTCTTCCCTCGTGGTTTAGCATTGAATGACCTAATGGCCACTAGGTTTCCAAACAATATAATAATAATAATAATTATTATTATTTCTTTGTTTTTTAAGCTTAGAGACCTGGTGACCACCAAGTTTTGTTTTGTTTTGATCTTTTTTTGCTTAAAGACTTGGTGGCCACTAATTCCTTTTTTTTTCACTTGGAAACTTAGTGGCCACCAAATGGTCTTAATCTTGGACTACAAGGGGGATTACAAAGAAACACCTAGTGGCCTTTTGTTGTTGTTGTTGTCACATTCTTGATTAAAACCATTACACAATGGCCTCCATTGTACGCCTTGAAAAGTTATTCATATTTTGTTTTGAAATTGTTACCAAAAGCAATAATGTTTTGATCAAATTCACCTTTTCCATTTGTAATCAACAATTGCTTTTCACCTTTGTTATCCCCTACTCCCTTTACACCAATGATGATGGTAGTAGACCTCCAAATTTAAATAGAACTTTTGAATTTTCTAATGGAATCCTTGTGAAAAAACATGGGAATTAACTCAAGTTGGAACGTAAGAATTGATAACACAATGGTTGTCAACTCAATTGTGATGACAACATGCATGTCACCCTTCTCAAAACCTTTTTTAGACTTTGATTCAATGCCAAATAATTTCACCCTCGCAAACATGCATTTATGCAAATGTTCATGCATTTCTATATAAAATGATTTCACCTTCCAAGTGATAATGATAGAGTTGCCATGTCTAACAAATCATAATGCAAACATGCATAACTTGGATCTTGCATGCTCCTATCTGCAATTCAGTCAAAGGTGCCATACTATTGAACATTTTTGCCTCAAATGTAACATCTCTAATTCTGAAATCCAAATCATCCACCACAACTAATCTAGCTTCTTCCACTGGAACAACAACCATTGTGTTAAAAAAAAAATAAAAAAATTTACTAAAATGAATTTGACAACAAACAAATGAAATAACACTTGGCAAAACTAAAAGTTGCAAAAGCACATGGCAAAATATACACTTGTAAAAACATAGACTTGCAAAAGAAGTAAAAAAACAATCAACAAATGGTGAAAGCTTAAACTAAACACATTGTTCTTGTTGTGAAAAAAGAAAGATAATAGACATATAATGTTATATTTATATGGGACAAAAGACCTAACTTAAACCCTAAACCTAACCCTAAACCTTTTTATACTTTATTTTAACTTTAAGTAATTTTGACTATGGTCAATTTCAACTTAACAATAAAAGATCATATATCCATGGTTTGGTGGCTAAACTATGGTTTAATAATGAACAAAACATGAATATCATTGGCATCTTATGAATTTGAATTGTGCACCTTATGCTTACATTCAAACTTTAAATATTTCAACCTAAATTTGAAAGATATTAATACATAAACTTAAAAAAATTCTCCATTATTTAATCATTATTTTCATTTCACTCAAATATTTTACTATTATTTGTTAAACGTCAACTTTTTTATCATGTACATAAAAAAATAGACACACAAAAAAGTCAAAATTGATATTTTTTCCTTTTTTGGTTAAATGTATTAAATGTTCAATTTTAAACAAAATATTTTTTCTTGCAATTAAATTTTTGTGTTGAAAATTTTCCATTCCCCAAAAAGATATTAATTTTTATAAAATACTTTCTTGATTAAGTCACCATAACACAAAAGAAAAAAAGATGGAAAAAAAATATCCATCTGCTTTTTGCAAACACCCCATCCCACACCGCCAAAAGAATAATTCCTTGAAAAATTAAAAAAATCCGCCTTTTCAAGGCCTTGAAAAACAACCAAACTTCTCCGTCCCATGCCACCCAAGAAACAACCTTTTGGGTCAGTCCCCATCCCAAAAAGAATTCACTTATCCCAATCCACTAAAAAAAAAAAACCTCCTTTGGAAAGGGGTGGAATTACCCTCTTCCCCTCCTCACCCAAAAAAAGCTCTTTTGATTTAAAGAAAAAATAAATTAACCCACTCATCCCCTTTTCTTAAAGCTCCACTTACAATTTGTAATTCTTTCAATCTAATTGAATTATCCACTCCTTATACCTATTGAAACCCCATAATAAAAAACAAACCCGTGAGAAAGGAAAAAAAAACAAACCTTAACCCTTTGCTCTCCCTAAATTTTCACCTATAAACCCCATTGTACCCTCACCTAACTTTATAAACTAGTTGTGTTTGTCCCATGCATGCTTGTTAAAACCTAAAATCATACATGCATATTTACTATCTTAAAGCAATAATAAATCTTTATACCATAAAAGGAAACAACAATACCAAAAAATTAATCAATTAAAAATTAATTTCATCATGATTTTTGTTATTAAATCTTCATCAAAGCCTTATTGAAGGTTTAAAAAAATATCAAATTAATTAAAATTTTTTATATCTCAAAAAATTATATTAAAGATATATTTATTAAAAAATTGACGTGTTTTATTTTAATCAAATATTGCATAATTTTTCAAATCTCATTTTAATAAATTTAAAAATTGAAGAAAATTATTTGCATGTTTATCAAACAAATTTCATTTAAAAAATTAGTCATATGAACTATTTTTCACATTTCATAGTGATATGAAACCTCATGATACAAAAAGGCAAGTAACAACCCAAAAAAAATAAAATGATATAGAGACATGGTTAAATCAGTTACCCAACATTCATATTTTGAGAAAAAACCCAACAAGTAGATGGGTAGATTTCAAAACAACCCATCAATTGGATGGCTGCACCAAAAATCTAGACATGCCCATCCATTAGCTTGGGCCAATAAAATTTGTACATGCTAACCTATAACCTTACCCATTCAGTCAACTTTTGATTATCTGACCCCTATACCCGCTCGGAAGGTGCTCCCACAATGCCTCTGTAAGACAGAGCCAACAGAGAGGTATTAGAGGGTAAATACTAACTCCAACAATAAGGAACGTCCAATAGGTGGTTCTTTCAATAATGGCTTTGCCCTTCTTGGTCAGCTCGATGAAAATTGTAGAAAATGATTGAATCATGGAACATGGTTAGGTAGTATGAATGAAAGATGAATCTCATGTTAAAAAGCACAGGTAGGTCTCTAGTTGTCACCCTCAAATTGTGTCCCAGTTCAAGCCAAATTGTATCCCAAATCCTAAGTGGATATGAAGTCTCTTCCCTCTTGTAGAGCCAACAAATGTTCCAAAGAGGAGTTATGAAACCTTCCAAGTTATGGGGTTGTTGATTGTGACACTATATATTGATTGTTCCAGGCTATGCTTAATATGCTCATCTGGTCTCCTAATTCTATACCATATAGTGGCAATTTGCAATTCAGATTGACCCTTTTTTTAACCATAGCACAAATCCAGCCTTCTAAAGGGATCATACAAGAATCCATCCAGCTTGAGGTTTGTGGAGTTGCCAATAGACGTGAGAAAAAGCGTCTGTATACACTTGGGGACCAGAGTCTTATGATAGTAATAATAATATAATAATAAAATTTACATAAAAATTGGCAAACTTTTTCCTTAAAAGTAGTAGAGATTATTGAGTTTACACTAGAAAAGAAAATCCACAATTTTCCACTTTTTTTTGGTTGAAAACACAACAAATTTTTTTGGGGAAAGAAAGCACTGCTGGAGACCATACAAATTAATTTCTCCTGACCATTTTTAATGCCTGCATGATCAATTTGCAGTGCTATATATACTCCTAGTCTTTAGATGTCACTGCATTGGATGAAAAGTTAAGCATATAGATCATAAGACTGCCTGCATGAAGATATTGCAAGGTGCAAACTATTTTGCTCACCATATTGTAACTGTGTGATGATCAATCTACAGCACACATCCTGATTTCCAGATAGCGTAGGTTGAATGTGGAAAACACCGATTATAATTTGTGTGCGTAACAAGTCTACTAATTCACCTTTAAGGCATGGCCTCTGAAGACTCAAGTCTGTTCTCCTTGTCTTTAAAACCAAGAGGATTAAGAAGAAAAGAAGAAGCAAAGATGAATAAGGGGTCCTTCCTCTTATTTTGAATAAAATGTGGAATGTTTGGCAGTGATTTTATTTTCTTTACAGTGGTCTTTGACAAATTTTATTCCAAAGCAATGAAATACAGAAACATTGAAAAACACTGATGAAGTACCCTGCAAGAGCACATCTGAAGAGCTTTCATATGTATACTAGATCCACAAGAAACAAATTCAAAGAGCACACAGTGGTTGCTTGTAGTTGATCTGCGCTACCCATCAAATGGATCCCAGATTTGTAGTGGTTAGTTTGGCCACAGTGGATGAGTTAAAGAGCTGGAACACCCTTTTTAGCTGCTGCTTCAGTTTTTCCTTGCTGATGTCTAGATTTGAGGAAGTCTCTAATATTTCATCAGAAGATTGTACTGTGCTTTGCCTTGAAAAGTTGAGATGCTGCCTTTCTTCTCCCCAACAAGTTCAGTTACAGCGTTGGTTAAATTTTGATTAGCTGAATTCAGCAAGTAAATAAACCCTAGATCTAGTTAGAAGATTGATGAAGAAGATTGTACAGGGAGTAAGAAAACCCTAAATCAAGCTAGAGAGAAGCATCGTTTCATGCTTGCTAAAAATTTAAAAATCTGAACTGAAACTCAATCAGTCCTGGAAGCCCAGTCTTAAATTTGTTGTTCTCAAAAGCAAGCTAAAGGTTTGTCAAGTCAGTCACAAACTTAGCAGGCTTTTAATGAAACCACACCACCATGAGTGAGAGGGAAAAGCATGCAACAAACATACTCAATACTTCAAACTTATTGTACATGGTGTGCACTGTTAGATACAGTGGCAAGGTAAGAATGATTGAATGCATTGCTCTTGCAGAAAATAGGCAATGCTTTCACTTGACAAAAGTTTTCATGATTGCACTATCTTCTCACCTCCTGAGAGACAGAGAAACAGAGTGCCATAGCCATGTGTTGTCAAGGGCATGCTGGATAAAAGAAAGCCTAGACATCGCATACCTTGAGAATTTTGCAGATGCAGTCTCTGATCATTCTTGCTTGGGGTTCAGTGCCTGAGCAGGTTCTGAAGTCTCTTGACCTTCATATGAAGCTCTTCACGAGAGGCTTCTGTCTCTGCAAGGTGTATGCTCATGAGGAAGAACCTATCTCGAAGATCCTGCAGCTCAGTTTCTTGTGTTTTTGTTCGCTGTCGGAGTTGGAGAAGCTCATGGATGATGTCGTCCACGTTCCCAAAGTTTTGTAATGCTGCCGCTTGCACATTCTCCTGCTTAGAAAAGGCGAATTGAAGCTGAGATTTGTACATGTTGTTCACTTCTATCGCCTCTGCCAGCTCTGTCTCGAGAAAGGCAATCTTTTCCGCTAGCTTTCCCACTGGCTCATCGGGATCGACCGTAGACTGCAACCTGTCGTCCATGAGCTGCTGATTAAGCTCCTGAAGGTGGCTAACTTCTTGCTGGAGCATGTCCTTTGTACTGAGTTGAAATTGGAGCTCACGCTCCCGCTGGGCCAGTAGTGCATTCTGTTTTTGGAGCCGGGTGAGTTCCATCTGCAACTGCTCAGTACCCGCATCCGAACCCCCTTGCAGCAACTGCTCATTGGCAAGCTCTAGACACTCGATCTTGTCAAGCAGATCAGTCTCTTTCTCGTGGCAAGTCTGTTTCAAGGACTCAATTTCCATGGACTTTGCCTTCAGTGCCGCTTCCAGAAACTTCGCCTTTTCTACCAGGTCGACGATCTCCTGGGCGTCTCGCGGGCTGGATCTTGGCGAGATTTGCCCCATGAAGCTGTTGCCCTTGGAGAGAGCTCTTGTAAGCAGAGGATTCACATTGCCTTTAGCCTGCATCTGACTACCAGGAAGCTTGCTAGCTGTTTCGTACTCAAGCTCGCTGTCGGGCATGTCCGCCCGCTTCCCCAACTCCTGCGGAATATCTCCTTCGTCGGAACTCGCGTGCTTGTACTCAACATTTTGCCATCTCACACGCTTGATCTCCAGCACCGGCTTGCCAAACTCGTTGCCGTCAATCGCTTTCCCTCCACCCTTTTCCAAGCCCTGCACTTGATCTTCCAAGGCTCCCAGCTTCCTAGACACCTGATGGTTTAGCCCCGTCACAGGCTCCTCCTCCAGAGCACCCATCTGTCGATGCCCACCCTCTCACAGAAACCAAAACTCAGTGCACAACGTCAAGCTGCTCCTTCGTGACTGCAGCTGCTCCAACCCCAAACCTAACCCCGTTGGATCTCGAGCTTCAAAACTGCAACCCTGTAAATCTTCTCCCACAACCAGCACTACAATACACAACGAAGGCTGAAGTCCTTAAGATTGTTCCCAGGAAAAACACTCCACCTACATACAGAACTCATTCTTCTAATATCAACTTCAAGATCACAAAACAAATTATCATGATGCACTTCGTTTCCCTAGCTTGATCAAAATCCCGCCAAAACCACTCTGCACGCAGCAAGGCTCTAAACCTCTTTCTGGTCTCAATCACCCCAGCTTCGAAGTTATAACCAAATCCGACCCAACACAACAGAACTCTCTACGTCAAATTCTCCATCTTCCTCTTGCAAGACTCTGCTTCTTTTCCCAGCAAAGACTTCCCGCAACAAGGTGCACTGCTAGGTTCCCACCCTCTATCCAGTCCAAACCTCTACATCACATCCTCCATCTTCCTCTTCCAACACTGGAATTGCTTCCGAACCAAAGGTGCACAAGAAGATGCACCGCCAATCCTCGAAAATCTATTGACAACTCCCCAAATTCCTCTGCGATTCTCAGAAACTTGCGCGCGCATAAAATGTGTCAGACAAATACGCGCTACTCTTGTATCTCTCCCCCAAGTTCCAACACGCGGAGACCCTACCAGTACACTAACACCGGTTACCGTTACCACTAGTTAGTGACGTGATGAGAAACCGTCAACACACATTCAACATGTTAAAATAGTTCTGAGTCTAATAATCTGCGTTGCTGTTAACTGTTACTTAACTGACAAGACCTGACATATATTTGTTTTCCCTTTCTTTTGAATATATTTGTTTCTCTCTATTTAACGTTCACTAGCGCACAGTTACTTGCTGCATGTTCCTGACCGTCAATGTGAGGGATTGGACATCGGACGGTCAAGGGGTATTTGGATTTGGGACCCACCAGCATGAATGAACAAGTGTAAGGACCTACTAGCATAGGTTACTAGGTACCTACTCAATATGATGGGGGCACCTCCATAGGCGCAATGTGCAGACTTTTCTAATTATTGGCTGGGAATCCTTCCTTTTTTGGTTTTGGAACAAACAAAAGGCTTTTGGTCTTTGTCTTTTCCTACTTAAATATTTAATTGAATTGCTTTAGGAGAATAGGTAGACTAAAAGCTAAAGCTTTATTGGCAATTGCTTTGAGAAATTGCTGGTAGCCTAGCAGGCTATGTACCCCGCAACCCTCCTGAGTCCTAACGAAAAACCAAAAAAAAAAGCAGGAAAAACCAGGTTTATCTGATTTTGGTCGGACAATTTCAAATTTTACATTCTTTCATTAATTGGACTTTCGCGAAACAGCAGGCAGGTTATAAATATGGCAGCAACTTCATTCACTCCAGTTTAATTTTCAAATTTTCAAAATAGGTTCCTCGGAGAGAATTCTTACTGTATTTATAGGGCAGATTACATTTAATAATCAGGCTTCCAAAAAGAGCCCCAGGGCGGAGGGTGTGAGGCCTTAAGATACTTAGGGGCGCAGGATGTAAGATCTTTGGAATGGAATGTTTTTTAAAGAAAACTATTGATTACCTTGGTTGTTACGCAGGGTAAGGCCCTGCTGTCAGGGAATTACTGCGTGGACCTCGGGGTCCGCCCTCGGTGGTCACACAGTAATTCGTTGATAGCAGGGCCTTACCCTATACAAAATCCCACAATTTCACATTCATTGTTTATTATGGTGACGTTTTGAGGTTAACATTAGGAATAAAATTTGAGAGATCTACATATAGAAAGAAGGTTCCATATAGAGGGCCTTTCAGATTTTTAGGATGTTAAGCCAAGGGAGGCCAAAAATCTGGACCACCCTCCATATAGAGTCTTCACATGCATAAAGAATTGGTCCATTTTTGAAAAAATAGAATTGTTTATTGTTTATTATTTACAATTTTATGTCCATTTGGAAGCGAAGTGATACATTCCCAACCTTCAAGAGACCCAAATGTGAGTCTAAGATGAAAATAGCGGAAGAGTAGGAAATTGAAGCGCATTCTCTAATTTGTAGCATTTTAGGAGTAGAAAGGTGTGCTAAAGCTCTAGGATGGGACTAAAAAGATTGACAAGCACTTCAATCATTCACACAGACTTGCACAAACCAAACAACTAGTTGGTTAGTGCTTAGTTGGAGCACTTTTGACGTTAGGAAGAGCCTTAGACAAACTCGGATTCACAAAACTCATCACGGCCCGAACTTGAGGGAAGCCACCACTTTCCCCCCTTATAGTATACTTTGTGCCTTTCCACAAAGCTCACATCCAACTGACATTTTGTCCCATGACTCCCAAATGGGAATCCCGAAATTCCCAAAATTAGGATTCCCGCGACTTTGGGACCCCATACCTTTATGTGTAGACCTCTGATTGAAATGAGGTCTAAAACAAAGTTGTAGCCCTCGTTGAGAACTTTTCAATGGTATGTTGCACGCCTCTTGCACGCAAGGAAATCAAGTCAATTTCCCGACTTTTAGTGATCAGGAGTTAAATTTTCAATTTGACTCCCGACCTTTCTTTTGTCCATAATTTGTGTTTCAGATGTTCAAATGGGTCATGCAAGCCCATTTTAAATATCTATGTTTCAATAGATTTCCAATGATATAGGAAACTCCTCAATTCAATGGGTTTTGACCCCTGCAATCGCCCTTTGAAGATTTAGGAGTCCACTGGGACTCTAACTCCCAAAATGGGAGTTCATTTGGGAGTGTCAGGGTTCATTCCCTCACACTCTTTTGCACTCCCAAAAGCACGAGATGTGACCCTCAGGCTTCTTTCTTAGCTCGCAACCTTGCAAGCTTTTACCTTAGTCGCGAACCCAAGGCTAAGGTTGCGACATAGAGAGTCCATTAGACGAAAGGTAGATCATGGAAGACAGATTATCTTCTGGTACTAGCAACATGCCACAAACTTGGCCAGGGCGACTATGTTTGTAATTTGCATGAGCTTAGCAAGAATGCTCGTGTGGGTGAGAGGTAGGACCGAACAAAAGCATTCCCTAACTTTCTATGTATTTGGACAAACAAAAAGCAAGTGCTCTTCATCCTCTACCTTCCCCAAGTCGTAGCTTCGACAAAGCCTCTATGTGTATGGCATGCCCTTCCAAGCACTTAACACTACCTCAAGTTACGTGTTGCCACACCGAAACTAAGCCATAGTTTTTCGCAGCTGAACACAGCTGATGTCACACAAGTAGCTTTCATTTTCATACGACATACCCTTGAAGCTCAAATATCTTATCTGCACGTTGGTCCTAATCTCGTGGTTAGTAAAGAGCTTTTCAATGAAAGCCAATTGCATATTATCCTTCACCCTTTTTACACTCAACATTGTGTGGGGAAAACCTCGAAGAGGTGGGGCCCTAGCCTCCTGGTTAATCGGGCCTCATGTCGTAGATCTAGCATCAATTGGCTGCACTAGCTATAGCACGGCCAACTTAGCCATCTAATCTCCCAATCGTACGTTGTGCGCGTTGCACCAAAGTACTTGGTTCTTTGCCCAACCTTTCACCCTTGCTAGACGAGTCGAATGTATGTGCGTTGTCCCAAGAATCGTTCTTAGTGGTAGTTAAGTATGTATGTGCGTTGTCCCAAGAATCGTTCTTAGTGGCAGTTAAGTAATCCTCGCTTAGAATGCACGGGTCGTTAGAAACTGAGGTGCTGTTTCTAGCAATGGTTGAACTGGAGGCAAAGAACCTACCACCTCCTGGGGTTGATTCTTGAATAGCCATTTTTTCATGGATCCAGCCCAACATTTCTTTCCTATAACAAGCATAACAAGCTGGGCTTCCCATGCCTTTCTCCAAGATGTGGTCTTTAGTGACCTTGCTCACACGATTATAGTACAGTAACGCTTGTCCCATGCAAAGTGTTCAAATGGGAATTTGCCAAATTATGCCATCACGATGGACGTGCTGGTTGTTTTTTGCACCCCGAACTGGGACTTGAGGAACCTTCAATACATTACTTCAATAACTTTTATTTTCTTAGAATCCACCCAAACCTCATAAGCATAGCTTGCTGTGGAATGCACCAACGTGTTGAAGAGGTCGCAACGTAGCTTAACGTCCATAATACGTAACTTCGCACATCGGTAATTTAGTGCGAACAGTGAGCACCTACTAGCAACTACTAAATGTTCCACTGCACTGTCCAAGTTCGGGGTGGTCTCGAGTAGGATCCCTAGGTATTTGAAGGTCTACGCACGCTCAATAACGTCACCTTCGAACATAAACTTTTGGCATGGGTGAGCAAAATTGAACACCATGACTTTTGTTTTTTTCACGTTCATTGTAAGTCCACGTTTAGCACAGAATTGCTGGAGTGCGTTTAACTATTACTATAGTCCCACCTCCGATTCCGACATCAGAACAAGGTGATGTACAAAAGGCAACAACCATATGTGCACATTTGTTAAGGTCGATGCATCACATTCTCTACCGTCCAAACGCCCCTCTAGGACATCCAAATATAGCCCAAACAATAGGGGGCTGAGAGGACAACCTTGCGTCACACCTTGCTAACACCTGAAGCTAGAGGTGACACTTTCGCTTGGGTGGTTAATGCATACAGTATTTTTGGCATACATCGTTTAAAGGCATTGCAAGAAGCATCCTTCCACCCTAAGGCCAGCCAACACGTGCCAAAGCACTTCACACGGCACAGTATCGAACACCTTTTTGAAATCCACAAAACAATAATAAAGTGGTTTCTTTTTTGCCTTGCTCTATTTTATCAGAGCTCATAATGTGAAGAATTGGTCAATAGTGTGGTAATCTTTGTGAAACCTAGTTTGACCCTTGGCACGCAGCCCATGTTGTTCAGCCCACTCGCTTAACCTTTTGTCCAAGATCATAACAAACAATTTTGTTAGGATAGGCCTAACCGTTATCCCCCTATAGTTGTCAAATTTAGAGGCATCGCCCCCTTTAAAAAGTGCATGGACCACCTTAGTGGAAAGGGCTTCTAGAAAGCCTTCCTTTAGAAAGTAGTTGAACACTATCAATAATGGCATGTGTAGCAACTCTCCCGCATCCAAAATGAATTCAGCTTTCATACCATCCAAACCAGCAACCTTGTTCCTGTATAGCTTTACAGTGCCTGAAGCAACTTAGCAAGTGTGATATCTGTGTTCAGGGTGTGGCTAGGTGGAGGTTCGGTCACCTGAGTAAAATGATTAGTTCGCAACCGTATGGGTGGCGAAGACTGGCCAACTAACTCACGAAAGCTTTCCAAAAGCATAATTGCACTAATCTTGTCCACAACATGTGCCTTTGGCTGGTACGTTTTCTAGAACGAAAGCACATCTATCATAACCCCACTTTGAGGGAAGTGTGAGGTCGCCACTCACACTCCCGAAAATGAGACTTAGGAGTCCTCCGAGACTCCCGAAAACTCATAACGCGATTGCAAGGGTCAAAACACCTCGCATCGAGGTGTTCTTTATACCGTTGGAAAAAGCGTAGTTGTCCGAAATGGCCTCGCATGAGCCATTTGGACATCTACAGCACAAGTTATGGCTGAAAGAAGGGCCGGAAGTCAAACTAACAGTTTGACTCCTTACCACTAAAAGTCGGAAATCAACCTGATCCCAGTGTGTGCAGGTGGAGTGCGAGACACTGTTGGAAAGCTCTCAAGCAGAGCTACAAGTTTGCTTTAGACCTTGTCCCAATCGGAAGTGGGGGTGAGAAGTTATGAATGCTCAAAGTTTTGGGAATCCAAACCGGGACAATTTCAGGACTCCACTTTGGGAGTCCCGGGAAAAAGTGCCATTCGGATGCAAGTGCGGCGGAGAGACACAGAAAATACTATATGGGGGAAGGTGGTGGCTTCCCCCGAGTCCAGCTGTGGTGAGTCAAGTGAGTCCAAGGTTGCCCGTGGCTTGTTTCAACACCAAGAGTGTTCCGAATGTGATCTAACCAACTTGGTGGTTGGTTTTGAATGGAGGACCGAGTAACTAAATAAGCTTGTCCCTCTTCCTAGTCTAATCCTGGAGCTTTCAGCACGCCCCTCTGACCCCTTTTAGTGCTGGAAACTAGGAGCAGCACCAAGTTCCAACTACTTCTGCTCTTTGACATAGTTAGACCTTTTTTGGGTCTAACAAGGAACTTGGGGGCGGGTCAGCATCCACCTTGGCAAGTGTACACATATGTTGAGCTCTTGTAGTTTCCCAGAATTTTTTTTTCCTTTTTAATAATTTTTTATGTTTATTTGCCTAATGTTTAGTTGCGTGCAAATCGAAATTAGCTTTCGAACAAAACTTCAACTCACATTTCACTATATAGCAATTAGCATCAAACCATGGTTTATGGTAATGTCTCTATCTGCAACTCCCTCCCAAAGGCTTACTCCAAAAGTAGACTTTGCTGTAGCACCCACGCATTGGTGTAGTAAATCAGCTAACCCGTCTGCCCCCATATGCACATTTGAGTCAATAACCAACAAGTTTCCAAGATTCATTATTAGGGTAAACTGATACTCTTCAATTTTTGATTTATCATATTTGAACTTAGGCAAGAATTTTTTTGTTATAACGGTATGTTCTGGTTCAACAAAACTGCAATCGATGCTCAACCGTAGGCATAATGGCCTGTGGTCAGAATCTCCCCCCATTTCGTAGTAATGGGTGTCATCTATTATCACCTCGAGGTGTGTTGTAGCTTACCAAACTACAGGTGAACCAACAATATAATCAATAGTGTTGTGCCCCCCATTTGTTAAGCAAGTGAATTCTCTTTATTCGTCACCAGGTGTCCAACCATTGAGGATGAACAACCCAACATCATGGCATAGGTCCAAGAGCTTGCAGCCCTAGCCGCCAACATTGGCGTCGCGGTTTTGTCGTTTAGCCACATCGCTTAATTACTTAGTTTTAACAAGTTTAGGTGCCTATAATAGTTCACAAAGGTCATTAGTGTTAATGGTATCTGGTAGCATTGTAGTACGCGCATTAAAATCCCCTCCTAATAGTATTATGCCCTTTAGAGTTTGAACTTCAGGAATATCTACTGCAATGTTTTGGAACAAGGATTCATTCTCGTGTTTAGAGCCAATAGGGGCAATGTACACCACGCAGACAAACAAGTTAGGGGCAGCACCCCTATTGACCCATAACCATAGATAAGAATCGTGGTTTCCTTCCTTCCATTGTGACAAGTTTAGGCTAAGGTGGCTACAAAAGTAAATAACAACCCCCCCGCTGTGCTTAATCATTTTTGTTGTTCCCCATTGCACAGTGCATGTGTCGCGCTCCCAAGTTCCTTGTAGACCCACTTGAGGGTCTAAGTATGTGGCAATGCGGAAGGAGTTGGAACTTGGGGCACGATCCCGACTTCCAGCACTAGAGGGGGTGAGAGGGGCGTGCTAGAAGTCC
>Ga0116231_10007656_pt1 | contig 19575 bp, 14 predicted proteins | sample S1TSphgellanicum_2_FD_89695 | JGI IMG/M metagenome (GOLD analysis project Ga0116231, IMG submission 89695) | Host-associated microbial communities from peat moss isolated from Minnesota, USA - S1T2_Fd - Sphagnum magellanicum MG | ecosystem: Host-associated > Plants > Peat moss > Unclassified...
ATGTGGAAAAAGTGGGCAATTATCTGAAGGAAGATTTAGCCAAACCTGGCTACAAATCCAAACATGAAAGCACAAAGCGTTGGGGGTGGCTGGAGTGGCGTAGCCACGGGTTACCCACTAGTACTCTATAATGAAGCTAAACACTATATCCTTGCCTTGGTAGGCAAGGCCAACAATAAAAATAAGTCTTTCGTCAATGCACTAAATACTTCCCGCGTGAAGGACTTCCAGAAACGACAAACGTTACTCTCCAGTCTCTACCTACATCTCAACGACTTCGCACACGAAGACGACTTTATTTCGCAATTGAATGTTGTTGGAAGATCTGAACATATCGCATGCCTAGGTGAGAAATTCGTGTCCTTGTGGCTTTTGTTTCTGGACTAAGGGGAGGAGAAAGTTGTGACAGTGAAAGGAGTGTGTCAAAGATACACCGCCACATACTCGATCGGCTTCTTTTTAACCTGAACAGTTTTGGAAGCGCATCAGAACAACGACATTGAGAGTGAAAAGCATGGGAGATAGAAGTACCTAGTGCAGCAGTGCTAGGTGAGTTTTGATTGTTGTTGTTGTTGTAGGATTGAAGGAAGTGAGTGAAGGGGAGAAGTGCGTTTGAGGGAGTTTCGTTAGGGTTTGTGGAAGCAAGAGAGGGAGGAGCGGGGGGGAAGATTTCCTTGAGAGGAGAAGAGAAGAGAGAGGATCTGCTTCGGTTCTGAGAGAGAGAAGAGAGAGCAAGCAGGGATGGCGAAAGGATCGCAAAGTCAGGCGTCGTCGACGGTATCCAAGGGTGGCTCGAGTGCGGCGGGAGCTGGAAGAACGGGGCCTGCGGGACTGGGGCCTCGAGGAAGTGCAGCAGCATCATCATCCTCAGGCTTGAGGAAGAGGAGAACATCCTCTTCAGGAAGCGGCGGCAGTGGCGGCGGATTCGGAGGTAATGGAAACATGTTGCGATTCTATACAGACGATGCTCCTGGTTTGAAGATCAGTCCCACAGTTGTCTTGGCTATGAGCCTCTGCTTCATCGGCTTTGTCACTGCGCTTCACGTCGCTGGGAAGCTCTATAACTACAAATCTGGCAGTGCCCAGTCTTAGCATGGTATGTTCGTTGCCGGATCTTCTTCGATGCCAAAACTTCCAAATGCCCTTAGAATTGTGGCAGTGTTGAGAGATCTTTGCAAGGTTGAGGGACAAACAGAATCAACACTTTGCAATGTTCAGGAACACACAGAATCAATGAATTTTCAAGGTTAGAGAAGAAGCAAACAGGAAGGGAGCTACAGATTTCAACAAGTTAAATGAGTTCCTTGGGCAAGATTGTCGTCACAGTGTCTCTCATGATCTCAAACTAGGTTGTGCCTGCTTGGGTTTGGTTTGCTGGCAGATTGTTAGAAGTGATGAATTGTGGCAAAAGTAGTTGCTATAGGCAAATCCTAGTAGCTCTGCTTTTTGAATGAGAAGGAGAAGAAGAGGAAGAAGAACATTGTGAGGATGTGTGTGATTTTGACTTGGTTGGATTCTAGTCCTTGTAAAACCCTAAACTTCTGAAGTAGAATTGAAGTAGTCACAAGTTTCCAATGGTTGGATTGCAGCTCACATTGTGGCTTCTTGGGATTTTTGGACCTGCTCAGAAATCTTTGAAGGTGCACTGTTTGATTGAGTGAGAGGTTGTCTGTATGATGGTTCCTTTTATCAGAAACTATTTCCATAGAATGGTTCCACCTTTGTAGCGAAGATACCCTTTGCAATGTAGTCTAGGTATTGTGCATTCAACTGTGGCCTATTGATAGTGTTAGGATGTGAAGTTTTGGGAAATGCTCTCATCACACTTTTTTTTTTAATCAAGCCACAACCCCCTTGAACTTAATGTGTCCTGAAGATGATGGTTCAACACTTTTATTGAGCAATTCTCAGAAGGTTGTACATGCACTCATTATTGTGTTTAGCTTCAACAAAGTGCTATTGTGGAGTTTTCTCTGCAATCACATAGTAGAATCATACATGCTTGCTGATTCAGGCACAATGTGGAGAATTATGACATGCTTATGCCCTTGGTCTGCAAAAGCTGTGATCAGATGGTAATTGTTCCTACTGCATGTGATTTCTAATATTCTTAGACATTGTGTACTTTCTGTGCATTCTTTCTTACCTCCATTCTCTCATATCAATCGCATATTCGATTCCATGACTTCACATTTGGCCATCTCTGTAGTGTTTTCCTAGTCATCATAGATCACTACTACGGTGATTTTCCTCCCTAGCATTCTGTGATTCACTAATTTTGCTGATGAATTTCCAGAAACATTCAATGGAATTTTCTTTTGTCAATCCTTTCCTCATCTATTAGGCCCCAGAGGACTTTTAAGTGTCAAATGTTATCTGAAAATTCTTGATGCTTGATGCAGTTTTCCCAGATTGGCATTACAACCAGCAGTCTTATCCATCTGTGAGTGACTATTCCTCAGTGTTCAGACCCCAACACATGCCAATGTCATTACCATGGAGAGAATACAACCATGGCACAGTAAAAGAATGTTTCCAACACTAGGAATTCTAAAAGGAAGCTGTAAAGGTATGCTTCAGCAGCTCTTATGCTGCCAACATTTCTCTGGAGAGAAGTGTCCTTGCAGAATCCTTGCTAAAAGATGTCAGCCAACATTTATCTGGAGAAAAGTGTCCTTGCACAGTCCTTGCTAAAAGAACCTGTAGCCATTGCAACACTGTTCATCTTTACCGCTTCCAATTCCACTAAGAAAAAGCAGAAATCAGTGGTGGCTTGTACAAGGTATCATCACACAGCTCAAATCTGCTTCTGGAAACAAATGAATCACAGCTTTCTTTCATCACCAGCTTCTTTCATTGCAAGATGAAAGAATGTTCAGGTAGACCTTGTTGTACCATAAAACAGAAGTGATATGCAATTTCTTGACAGGCAGGAAACTCTTGAGATGCTGCTCCAGAACTATCTCCATGCTCTCCAGTGTTATAACAGCTGCTGCACATCTGCTGCATGCTAATTGACCTCATGACACATGGTGCCTGAGGAGACAAGAAGCAACAAAAACAGTTGGACAAAATCCTTCGCGGGCAGTTGGACACAAAGCAAGCAAAACAAGCATCATACAACTCCATCTTTGTGCAAACAGATGTGTCAGAAGTAGGACAATGAGTGTCATGTCCCAGTGTTTCAGAGCTTGGCACCAAAACAGTATTGGTTCCAGTCCAATTGTTTTTATGATTGCTCAACAATAGGTTGTGCAGACTCTTATAACGTGTGTGTGTGTGTTTGTGTGTGTGTGTGTGTGAGAGAGAGAGAGAGAGAGAGAGAGAGAGCATTGCAACAACTCGTCAATTGTCTACATTGTATGCTGATTGAAAGAAAGCAACAGAGCTAACCACCTACTGCATATGGGAAGCTTGAGAGTCAGATCCTCGGAGGCAGATGTAGCAACATAGCGGCAAATCAAGTGCCACCAGAATTGTAATCGTCGCGCGCTTCGCAACCGAACCACATGCAGCGCCGTGAAATAGCCGATGAATGAAACAAAGAATCGTAAACAAGACAACGGTGGGAGTGATCTTCAAACCAGCGGCAATCGTCTCTGAAAAACCACAACACACCGTTTCCACTTCTTCCTGCTGAAGAGACCGCCTCCTCCTCCTGAGACTCGAACTTCCCGCACTTCATCGAGGCACTGCCAGCTCCTCCGACACTCGAGCCGGCCCTGAAGGACGTACGCATGGCTCTTGTTTCGAACCTGCGCCATAGCTGCCTGTTCTGCTGAAACCCTAGCGATCATCGCTCCTGAAATCCTCCGCTCCCGCGCTTGCTTCACAAAACCCTAAAAAAGCCCCGTCTCCCTCAGTCGCACTGCACTCCCTTCCCTAATCTCACGCTTCCTCCAACGGTAAAATCGCATCGAGATTCGATCTCGAAAGCACAGGAGATGAATGCAGCTCACCCATTTGCCGCGCAATTGAGTCTCTTGTGAAGCGTTCGGCGTGTCGCGTCTCGGGAGCGAAAGAAAGAAAATCCAGCAAACTGCATTGTTGTTCCCGGTTTGACACAATGCTGACATCGTCGTTCGACATGATGGAGCAGGAGGCGCAACCTTTCAATAACGACATTATTAGGACTGAAAAGCTGGGCGGAGGAGAGAAGACGACGACGGCAGGGGGAGGAGGAGGAGCAAGAAGACCACGACGAAGCCGAGTGAAGGGTTTAGGGTCGCGGAGCTCAACCAGTTCCGGAGCTCAGCCGCCCACTGTGGGGGTTTCACCAACCCCGGCTGTTGTTGCGAAAGAAGGCGTTGTCTCCTCCAATTTCCGGGAGCAAGATGCTGCGTATTTCCATGCCTATTCCCATCTCGGAGTCCACGAAGAGATGATCAAGGACCGGGCACGCACCGATGCCTACCGAGATGCGATTTGCTTTCACGCGGATGCCATTCGAGACAAAGTAGTGGTAGATGTGGGATGTGGCACCGGCATCCTTTCCATCTTTTGTGCATTTGCTGGTGCTCGCAAGGTGTATGCAGTGGAAGCCAGCAGCATTTCAGTCCAAGCAAGGGAAGTTGTGAAAGCCAACTCGCTCTCAGACATCATCACCGTCGTTCACGGCAGAGTAGAAGAAGTGGAAATCGAAGAAGAAGAAGGAGTTGACGTCATTGTGTCAGAGTGGATGGGGTATGCGCTTCTGTACGAGAGCATGTTTTCTAGTGTCATCAATGCAAGAGATCGTTGGTTGAAGCCTGGTGGTCTCATGCTTCCCTCCTACGCCACATTGTACATGGCGCCCATCACCAATTCCCTGAAGTATGCGCAGAGCATCGACTTCTGGCGCAATGTTTACGGCATCGACATGTCGGCCATGTTGCCTCTGGCTAAGCAGATCTCTTTCGAGGAGCCGTGTATCGAGACCATCATGGCGGAGAATGTCTTGTCATGGCCTGTTGTGATCAAGCACATCGACTGCAACAAGGTGACGATGAGGGAGTTAGAGACTGTGTATTCGGAGTTTTGTGTTTCCTCCATGATGAAGGCTTCTCTCCACGGCTTTGCTCTTTGGTTCGACGTTTCTTTTGGGCCCAGAAGCTCCGCCGCCATGGCCGCTGCAACAACTAATAACCCCACCAAAGAGACAGCAACAGCTGATATGCAATCGGACTCATCATCCATGGACAGCAGCACCACTCTCTCTGGTGGCGGTGGCGATGAAGCTCGGGGCTTCAAAGTTTCAATTCGACAGAAGGAGAAGAATCCTCGAGATGAATGCATCATCTTGTCCACAGCACCGGAAGATCCACCAACGCATTGGGCGCAAACAATCTTGTACGTGTATGATCCTATTGAAGTGGAACAAGATCAACTGATATCTGGCTCCATCGCACTGTCCAAAAGTCGAGAAAATCCGCGCTTCTTGAACATTCATTTGGAGTACACATCAGGGAATCGACATTGTGTAAAGGAGTCCGTGATGCAATAATAGATAGCAAATTCTCTATTGTAGCTTAAACTCCAGCAGCAGCAGCAGCAGCAGCAGCTTCAATGGGAAACAAAAACCCATTTGCTTCTTCAATTTTTAGTGGTTGCCTGTCGCTGATGAACATTGCTTTTTTTTTTGCTCTATTTCTTCACTGTGTCTTGAAGCCTGACTCTTGCAGAGACACTCAAGGTGTTTTAAGTATTCCCATTTCGTGCTTGAAAGCTTAGATGCTTCAGGGGTGACAATCACATCTTTCTTTGAACCTTTGGGATTTGTGGCATGGTTTCAAGCAGTTTTGTTGCTTTCTCCTACTTATCATTTTCTTGCATAGAAGCATCTGACACCCACTTCTGTTCTTGCTTGATGATGAGCTGCAAACACCAAAAGGAAATGGTGGACACTCAGATTATCTCGTTTGCACCACATACTTTCAGGCCAATGATGATGATGATGATGACTGGTCAATCAGATTCTCCCCTTGTACTGCAGATTTTCGGGCATGATGATGAGCTGCTACAATGCCAAAGGAAGTGCTCGCTCATCAGTCAGTCAGATTCTCTCCTAATACCACATACTTGCAGGTGATGCAAGCTTTTTGACTTGTCACCCCACTAGTGGTAGTCCTCAAGCTCTTGGACGAATTCAATGCAGTTGGTGGTGGTCCATTTGCCTCATGTAACTAATCACACAAGTTGTCTATTTTGGTTCTCAAAAGGTGATTAGAGAATTGCACAACTTGAAGAGCTTCCGGTCCCTTCAATTCATGCACAATTCTTGGTTGTACCCATCATAATAGGGATCACTTGCAGACTCCAGCAATGATGGACAGGTGATTTCAAACCACAACTACTTTCAAAATGCTCATGAATCCTTGCCAAAAAGTTATCACCTTTCAATGCTCTCATTCTTACATAACACATGTCCATGGGGTATAAACTCTCTTGTTGTGTTCCTTAAATGTAAAGGAAGACATTTTTGGCAAACTTGTTGGTCTTTGACAAGGCTGCCTTATTTTAAGTGCTTGGCAACATTGACCAATAGTAGGACTTGGTTGCACCTTCATCTTCTACCACTATTTCTTATGGTATCTCTTGCTTGAATGATTGCTTTTAAGAGCATCCAACCTTTGGTCCAACAAGCTTCTTAAATGTCTACCCACCAAGTGCTTCTACCATTGCATACTATGATGAGGCACATATGTCCTTTGTTACTATGGTTGCATTTAACATTCAATTTGCGAGCATGGTTTTGATAACTACCGTTTTGTTGTTTGAAATGCCTTCAATGCTTCTTTGGTTGGTGAATATTCCACCAATTACAATAAACTATGTTGTGCCTTGGGCATTATAGCATCCTCCCAATCTTCAAATTCCCTACCACCGCTTTTGTGGTTTGTTAAGGTTCATTTGGTCATCCTCCATTCTTGTGAGAATGCCTTTTGACCTTGGGCTTGATGCAATTTTACCATAATGCAAGTGATTTTTTTAATCAGTATGAATTAAAGACTTGCATTCTTTACACTAAATCCCTTTCGTTCAACAATGATCTTGGTTTGGGGGTTCTAGGGTTCATCATATCACAAACAACACCATCTTCCAAGTATGGTGACATCACCACAACTAACAACAACTACTAGTTGTTTAGTTAATTCAAACAACAATTTGTTTTTATCTTAACTCAGCTAACCCCTAAAAACCAAAGCCTTTATGTAGTCAAAGTGAATGCATTTTGAATGTTAAATTGCTGATTTTTTGAAAGGTAAATGAATCTTAAACTTAAGAAAATAATCATATGTATGTAAAGCCCAATTCGTCATGATGCTTATTTAAACATTTCACCTCATCGGAGTAAATGGTTACACTTGACTAATACATCTTTCACTTGCACATACATAAGTTGCATATCCATATAAGAAAAAAAAAAGATTTATCCTTACTTTGTCCTATGCTTTCAAATTGAGTGTCATAATTAAAACGACCCATACAAGGTGCATCTCATAAGACACATGCAAGAAACTCATAAAAGTGTGTGTATTTAAATAGTGAATTCGCAAAATTACACAAGATAAACATGTTCAATTTTTACTTATCTATATGAAAGCAATTGATATACCATCCAATGATTGTATCCTTAATTTTAGTCTCATGAGTTTAATGCCCTTGCCTAAAGGGTAAGGTTCCAAAGGTAAAGTAAAGTCTTCCTCTCTCCCCTTTTTTTTTCTTTTATGTTCTCATGTGGTTCCCAATAGTTCAACATTATTTATGCTAGATCTTTCATGTCCATGTATTTGTGTTGAGAAAAGGAGTTTTGTAAATAGGCTTGAAAGAGCTAGATTATTAAATGGTTTTAATATAAATATGGACATGAAAAGGAACATGGTAATTTGTCTTTTCATATCCATGTAGATGGGTGAAAGAAAGAAGCAAGGTATGTTTAAATAGCATAAAAATATATACATTATTTTCATATTATATAGATGCCCACATGCATCATAAGATTCTTTGAGAAGAAAAAGGATTCATTATAACTCCTTTAGCCATGTCTCCATAGTGGTGGAAAGATTATGCCTCTTTACCAAGAGGTATTCATTCCCATCCACATTGGTGTTGCCCTTTATAATTTGTAGCATGGTTCCCACACATCCTAATACATGACAACATTTGATTTTTATTGGGGTTGTGGTAACATCTTTCACCTTTTGGAATCCAAATGTCATGGGTAAAACTCACTTTGAAAAATAACAAATTAGCATCCTTATTGTTCATTTCTTTGCACATAGTAAGTATCTTCACTAGTTAATTGCTGAATGTTTATTTATTTATTTTGAAATTATGACAATGTAAAAATCTGAAAAAGGATTTAAACATTGGCCTTGTTTTCTAAAGGTTTAACCTAGTAGGTCACATAATACTTACACCCATTGAAATCTATTTTTTTGTTAGTAGTTGTTAGGAATCCTAAGAGTTGCTAGCATATGTCTTCACAACTATCAAGAGTTTTATAATGTTTAAGCAATTATGTTTTGGTTACATTAAATAAACTAAGTTGATGTGCAATTAGTTCCAATGTGAATGTTGTTTCAAATATTTAGATGTTTGGAGGGGGATAAAGCTTTGAATGGGGTGTTTCAATCCATTTTTTTAGATTTGAGATCATTGCATCATGTTCTTGTGTTATGTTGTACTTGTTTTTCAAGTTTTTATGCAAGTTTATGTGTTCATAAGGTTTTAGTTGTGCTCGGATTCCTATGTATATAGGTGAGTTGTATTTTGAATCCAAAACACTTAGTTTAACTTGAGAATGTTAGAGCTAGATTTATTTTGTTTCATAAGTTGTGTTTGTGTTTTGCATAAGATACACCATGTAACGTGATTAGTGATTGTTGGTAAATTGTAAATTGTTTTGGTTAGTTGCATCACATTTCTAATTGTGCATCATGTCATTTTTTGCTTGTTGATGGTCAAGTTGATTCGTCTTTGGCAATTATTTTCATTAGATTACATTGTATCTTGTGTGGGCACTCCACAAGGGTTGGCACTATATTGATTTGTAATTAATGTTCAAAAGGTTGACATATGGGATGTCTTATGGCACCATTGAAAAAAATACGAATCAAAAAATGATTTTGTTTTTTATGAACAACATAAACTAAGGAACTTATTTTTGTAGTTAGATAATAAGGAATATTTCTAATTTTTTGCCATGATGACTCACATTAGGTTGAGGATTTGAGGATTGTAATTAGGCAATTAACAATGGGACTCACATTTGCACTTGGCCTACTTGCCACCTCACTTTAAAAACCAAGATATTAATTCTTGGGAATTTATAAGAGAAATTTTATACATTATTATTTGGCTTAGGGGGACCTTAGCCCCAAACTAGGGGACAATTTGGATGTGATGTGCCATTTGGAGTGATGTTATGTCATTTGGTTTATGTATGTGGACAATGATGTTTGTAAGTGTTAATGTCATAACACACAACAACAATTCAAATTTTTACTATGTTTAAATGGTTACATCTTAGTTACAATAAGTTGACTTGAAATTAATTTTAGTGTGAATGTGATTCCAAATATGTAGACGTTTAGAGGGGGATAATTCCCTAAGTTGGAGTGTTTCAATTCAATTTTTGGATTTGAGACCATGCCACTTTTTTGTATTGTGTTTGTTTTCCAAGTTTTTGTGCAAGTTTATGTGTTCACAAGGGTTTTGATTGTGTTTGAATTTTTGTGTATGTAGATGAGTTGTATTTTGGTTTGAATGTGATGCACCATTTAAGGTGATGTTATGTCATTTAGTTTATGTATGTGGACAACAATGGTTGTAAGTGTCAATGCTATATATGACACAATTTTTTCCAATTTAGTTGAAAAATCTTCTAAATTTTGGCCTTTGAAACCTCATGGCACTTATGAGCCATGGCCCAAGAACCTTTGTTCCAAATGTAAACTTGAATTGAATCAAATAATAAACCATAAGAAACCTCATGATTGTAGCGGTAATAATTTCATGGGGAAGTGGGTAACCATCAAAAGCTCCTTCCAACTTCACTTTCAAACAAATTCAATGTAGAATACACCTATAAAAGATTGGTTTTGAACTTTAGTTGCCATGGGCTATCACTAATTCCATCAAGCCCACCTCTATGATGTGGCAAGCACTAAACAAACACAACGCATTAAATGTGGCATTAAGTTTGACACATCTGTAATACAATGCCCAACAAGAAAAAAAATGTTTGGATTTTTTTTATTATACTTGCAAATGATTAATGTCATAAATATCTTTTTTACATAGTAGTTTCAAAGAAAAAAATGTGATGTACTAATTAGAATCCTCCCTTCAACCAAAGGTCCAAGGTTTAATCTTTTTTCCAATTATTTTTTCCAACAAATGAAATGGATGAAAAAATCCATAGAACATTTAAATAGTTTTAAAAGTTAGTTGTCTTTGGGAAGTACCTTCCCTGAGCAAAAGAAAACTAAGTGTTAATCTCAAACGAATTCTCTATGGAGTAAGAAAAGTTCCATGGTGAAAAAATACAACTTCTTCAGGGAGCAATGAATTTTCCTTGATGAAGGGCCCGAATTCCATGAGGAGATGGGCACCTCCTTTGGGGAACAATGTACTTTCCTCCAAGAAAAACCTAAATTCCCCAAGGAAACATATGTTTTGAATCTTTTTGTAATCACAATCATGTCATTTTTTTAAAAATATGTTATTGCAACCTATCATTGGAAAGGTTTCAAGGAGAGCTACAATTTTGTAGGTGAAAATATTTCAATCAAAATTTATATGCAAAAGTCACAATCAAACAAAATTTTTAACAAATTTATTCCCCAAGGAAAAAAAAAAGGCTTAAGTTGCTCCTTGGGGCAACTTAAACTCCTTTTCCTTAGGGACATGATTATTCCTTAGGGAAAAAAAAGTTTAAGTTCTTTGGCCAACTTAAATTCTTTCTCCCCATAGATATGATTGTTAAAAAAATTCATAACATATTTTTCCCCAGGGAATAATCATGTCCCTAGGAAGGAGTTTAAATTGCCCCAGGAGCAACTTAAACCTTTTTTTCCCAAGACCAATCATGTCTTCGAAAAGAAAGAGTTCTTTTTCCTTCGAGAACATGGTTGCTTTTTGGGGCAACTTAAAGCCTTGTGCCTTTGGGAACATGGTTGTTCCTTAAAAAACAACTTAAACTCCTTTTTACTTTGGGAATTTTTGTTCATCCATTTTGTTCGTGGATTATAAAGATAATTCCGAAAAAGGTTCAAACCTAGGACCTTTGGGTTGTAAGTGGGATTCTAACCATTGCATTAGTTTTTATTGAAACTAATATTAATTTTTTTTTTACCATTCCCCATTGTGTGGGTATAATAAAAAAAAATCTATTTTTTTTTCCCCTATTGGGCACTATACTACTATATTGTACTATAATTGTGTTGAGCTCGGTGTTACATTTAATTCATTGCACATGTCTAGTGCTTGCCCTATGATGTAGGTTTGAAAAACTCCCTTTGAGCTTAAGACAACATAATCCACTTTAGTCATGTACAATTATGTGTGAATTTTTCATCCAATGTTATGGCCTCAAACTACCTTAATGTAAACCTAAAGCAAGAGACTCCTAAGCATCATGGACCAATGAAGACTCAAACTACCTTAATGTAAACCTAAAGCAAGAGACTCCTAAGCATCATGGACCAATGAAGACTCAAACTACCTTACTATAACACAAAACAAGAGCCCTGAGCATTATCAACCAATTAGTGATTTTAGATTGCATTGGGCCATTGCCTAGTTACTAAAGTGTAAACCATACCTAGTTTATTTTATGTGCAAATGGAAGATAACACAACAATTTTGGAGGCACTAATTGACATTTCAAACCTAATTGACTAACACAAATGGATGTAAATAAAATTTAATGTTGATTATTGAATGGTTGGTGGTCATTGTCAATGTTGGCCAATTATTGATTTTTCCCATAACGACTAGGCACGCGATTTTAATTTCTTTGGGAGTGCTAGGTAATAATAGTTGGTTATGCATAGGGGTAGGTTTTCACATAGCCAATTGATAATTGCCAATTATCAAATAGTTAAAAAAAACACTATACATACACACACATATATATATATATATATACTGTGAAAATGGTTAGATTTTAAAGATTGATAGCTTATTAGGTTTTGAAAATTCAATGCCAAGTGGTTAGGTTATTAATTGGGTATAATATAAATGAATAACTAGTTGTCAGTTCTTATTAACAAGATTGATAATTGAGTCAAAACTCAATAACCGGCCAACGTAGTTGTTACAAGGTGAAGTAAATGCACTATCCAAGAAGATGACATCAACATGCATGACTTTCTTCAAAAAAAAGAATGTGGAAGGTAGAGGCGTCAAAATCCGAAGATGAAAATGTGGAGAAAAAAGAAATAGTCCAAACTTAATTACTAAGTTTGAAATCTCAATGATCTAAAACTAAAAGTTAGCCTTTAGTTAACTACAACATATAAAATATGTGAATTGATGATAGGTGAGGGGTTTGCACATGGTGGAATTTGAAAGGTAACTAATGAAATGTAATTGAAACCCATTGCAACAGAAAAATGGTTAGGATTGAGAGGAAGGACTTTTCAAGCCTTTCATACTTCATGCATTGGTGGGATAGACATGTAAAAAGTCTCTAGCTTATTTGTACAAATGATGAAAACAAATTATCATTAAAGGGAGGAATTGATCTCCTAGATGTTGATATTAGGAACTCCATTCCTTCATTTGGGTTGCCTTTGAAATTGCAAAATCAGGTGTAAAAATTGCTTGTGATAGAAGCTCAACATGCGTCAAATCAACAATGTCTCAAAAGTTGTAAACCCTATTTTTAGAGATAATAATGTCAACACATCATCTATATGTTTGGAGTGTGAGAGAGAAAAAAGTATGCAATTGCTCATGGAGCACATGAAAATGGACTTCCTTCACAATGGATGCAAATAGATTAGAATGCATCCTTTGTGTGTTCACTACCATGGACACCCAAGGGGTGGCTTTTTATCACAAAGTACAATTTTGGTATCAACACACATGTCAAGTTGGCCACATGATTCATGATCTCTTTCCTTCTTTTGTTTGAAATTTATTTGAATCTCATAGTTTTATGAGACCATGAAATTGCCTGAATCATCCATTTGCATCAGAAACCATTCTCTATTCTTGGCATCCCTGCTTGCTTACATTTTGTGTCTATGGTTAAGAATGGGCACTAGGCAGTTAAGATGCTCATTGCAATTGAAGAATTTGGTTGCAAGTTTTTCACTTCAACCACTTTGTGGACTTTGTTTCATATTGAGACTTTGAAGCAATTTTAGTGTAGGGTAAAGCCCCAGGCTGGGGGGGCAATCTCAAAATATTCATGCAGGTGACAGGTACTGGCATCCCCTTCTCTCAACACAAAGATCAAAGCTTGGTGTGTCTTTACTATCTCTCTTTGTAACTCCAAGCAATTCTTGTTGTTTGGGCAAGTGTCTGGTGAATGGCACAACTTTAGAGAGAAAAATTGCACTCATTACACCTGCCAAGCCTCACTAGACAAGCCAAATCTGCAATTGGGTGAGCATGTGTTCACCCTATCACTCATGCACAGCAGTTGGTGATCTTAGAAACCTGAAACTGTCTTTGTGAGCTTAGAGCAACTCCTCTGGTTCACTGTACAACCATCACTTTGTTGTATAAGTCAAAGCATGATGGCTTGGCCCATCATTTTTGCAGAGGATGCTGAAGCTGGCAAAAGGCATAGCAAAGCCTAACACTTGCTGTCGATTGGCTAGATGGTTTGATTGGTCCAGGTGGGTTGCTATTAGTAGTCTCCCACCTTTGTCAGTCCCAGTTTTAATTTTACGGGTGAGATTGGGAAAAAGGAAATAACTAATCTTGGATGTGAGAAACACTATTGCAGGGCCACATAGTAAACATGGGTGGAGCTGCTCTTACAAAGGAAAGAAAAACTGCAGTCTTCTTCACTAAAGCTGTGGACCTGTATATGTGACTGCAATATGCATGATCTATATAGCAGCTTTGATCTAACAGCTTTGATCTCCAATCTACAATTCTTTGGTTGAGGATTCTGGAGCTCACCCAGTGCAGTGGGTGATCTTATTAAACTCGATGCTGTGTTTTTTGAGCTTGGAGGAAACCCATTTCAAGCTTCATGTCCATCAGGTGAGTGGTTTGGATTGAGCATTCAATGCACATTTGTGCCATGAACCAACCCCCTTGATTTCCAAATATTGACTACCTTATCAATTCCCAATATACATAGTTTCCTGAAGGAGGTGGACAGATTCAGGGTAAAGGATTCAAATCAATACAGAAAATCATGTGTAATGGAAAATCCAGGGTTCCTTACAAACCACTTGCAAACCACAAAGTGCCAATCGATTCCACAACACTAAATGTGATTCACGCTGCGGAAACTTATGATGCATAGTTCTCTTTCTTGCTGATCAGGTAAGATAACCATGAAGGTTATTGTGTGAAGATTGAGGTGCTTTGTTGGAATAGCTAGAAATAGAACAGATTGTAATCCCAAGGAATTACCAAAGGTACAGATTTCTTGTGCATTTGTCTTGCTCACACTAATGGATGACGAAACTGCATTGGAAAATTTGACCTAATCAGACAGCAATTTTCTTGCAGGAGAAACAGAATACCTTGAAAGATGATGATATAATTTAGTCATTGTTCAGACTTTTTTCTGCATGCTGCAAAGAACAGAAATCTACCAATCACCATAAACTCCAAGCAGTTGAGTTCTGCACCATGTGACCAAGTCAGAGTAGGATTTCTTCAAAACTTCCAATCCCCACACTGAAGGCTTATTTGGATTCAACACATTTCAAAACTCGACAACAATGGGTATATTGGGTATTGGTTTTATGACAAGGTCAAGCAACTAAGATTCTGAAAAATGGCAATTATTATTATTATTATTATTATTATTATTATTATTTTCCTTGAAAAAAGAAAAAGGGGAAACAGAAAAGGAGGAAGAACAGAACCACTAATAAATGCATCTGAATCTGTATTCCAAGACTTCTTGACCATAGCACAAGTTTTGACCAGGCCAAACTGATTTCACAACTTCCACAGCTCTTTGCTTTGAAGAAAATAAGAGAAGAGACACGTTTCCTTTCATCAATCCAAGGACTGATATTTATCAATGGAGGAGGAGGCAAAGCAATTTTCTGGAAATATGTGAAGTAACACAAAGCTGACTATTCTGTTACAAATGAGGAGCCCATTAAGTTAAGGATTTCAATCAATAGAGTGATGAGCAAGTGATAGAGAGATGGGTGGCAGCAGCAGCAGCTTTTTGATCTGATTTAGAAATCCAAACATATGGGCAAGCATTGTTGCATGCTGCCTAGCTAGCTCATGGGACCGTGTGTCTGTGTGCAAATTTTGAGCAAAGTTCTGCTGCACCAGCTACTTTCATGTGTGGCGAGATATAAGAGGGTGTCTAAGCCAAGGGTTTGCTAGTATATTGGGGAGGGGCTGGTGAGCAGGACTTATTATGGGTACATCCAGTTGCAATTGGCTTATCTTCTTTGTCAAATAAGTGAGAACCTTTAAGAGATTTTCCCCATCTAACCAATTGTATTATGAGCTGACCTCCAAAAGGTGCCAAGTGTTGTAACCTTTTACCTGACAATTGATCAAATCAGTCCCAATCCAAAAGTTGGACCAGCTCTCTCACATATGACCCCAAAAAATCATCATGGATGACATTGAAAATTTTAAAAATCCAACTTGGTAGAGTTGTAGAAGATTTCAAGCTGAATCTTTTGGTTTTTTTAAAAATGGGATTTGATTTAAAAAATAGAGAATTGTCATCATTAACAATTTAGTCTTTTTAGTTTTGAGCAATCTTCAAAATTACAAGTTTTAGGAGAATTGGACCAAGATACCATGCTTCATTGATAGTACAAATTCTATGATTAATAAATAGAAGGCATCCGTATGAATGATGTGGAAAAACAATTGTGGAAAATGGAGCTGAAATGAGGAAGAAATGGATCGTCAAAGTTGGCCATCAAAATGTAAACTTTACACAAAATCATATAAATTCAACTATTTCTGGGCAGAAAAAATTCACCACTATTTGGGATTATTCCCAGCCCCCATTACATTTTCAAACACCTTGTATGAGCTCATCCCCCTCCCATATTCGTTTGTTTTGTAGCATGGGCACGTAATAAAGTTTGGAAGTTCGAGTTGTTAGATGTTGCCCGAGCTTGAAAAATTGTCAACACGACTTGAGAAATGGGAATGAGACATCACAAGAGTGAGAAAGATGATATGACATGTCCCCCATACCAAAGGGGGTTCAGTTTTCATCCTAAGACTTTGTAAGTAGGAGAAACTGTGGGGGCACGGGATGACATCTTTCCATTAGGTTGTTGTAATCACAGATTTTGTGATTACAGCAGCTTTCCATTTTGTTTTTCCAGTTAGTTTTGCTCTCAGTCATCTCACAGCTCTGTCAGTCCGATTGCAGGAACTTACTTAGTTGTGCTCATAGTCATCTCACAGCTCTATCAGTCCAATTGCAGGAATTTAGAGAGCTGTGAATCAAAACTATTACTCACCATAAAATGACATTTGCCCTTTCTTGATGAGAACATTTGTTCCCATAGTTCCTAGCATGATTAACCATATATTTTCAATGTACTTGCAGCTCTTCAATGGAAAGTGACCCTCCCTGCAGCAAGAAGCAAAGCCTTATGTTAGTGGTTTTCCATTAGGCTGCTTGGATCACAGCACACTAAGAGTGATCAGAGCAGCCTAATGGAAACATATGTGTTGTGATCCCAGCAGCCTAATGGAAAGCGACCCTGAGCATCATTGAGAGCAAATCATTCTTGTATTGTTTCATTTCAATGGAGGCAATTTTGTTTTCTTCTCCAGGAGCACATTTGCAGTGAACCCTGGATGTCAGATTAGGCATATCTTCTTCATGATCAGCCTCTTCTCTTTCATGGGCTTGGAATTGAAGTTGGAATCATTTCAAAGTCATCATAACCAGCACAGTTTTCAGCAGATTATTATAAGATTCAGACATAGAGCATCTTTCATCAATCATCACCTAAGGAGTGTTTTTTTTGTGGCAAATTTTTTGCTACTTTAAAAAAAAATGGAAAAAAGAGAAATACTTGGATAAATGTGTAATGTAAATATAAGATGTGTCTTTTCCTGCCAAAAAAAATTTAAAAAAAATAAAATCTCATGTTTTTGGTAAAGGTTCTTAACTTCATTGTTGGCTGTATACATAATCCATTAATTGGGTGGCACTAGTGAGGAGAAAAGCAAGTTGCAACACAAAAGTAGTGTAGATAATTGAAACACCTGCACTAGAAAACAAGGGGTGTGTCACACTGTGGCCTTGCCAAAAAGTATCTTAAGGCAAAAGAAATAATTATGGAAACTCAAATATTTCACCATGCAAAAATATAATCATAAAAAAGATCCTCTAAAAGAAACCAAAATCCTTTCAGATATTATAACTCTATGACTAATCTCAAGTTTCAAGACAAGCCAAAATATCATCTTTCAAAAATCCTCTCATAAAAATAGACCTAATATTATTACCTAGGGGCCAAAATCCCTTAAGCTACTATACTCTATAACGAATCTAAACACAATATCCTTGCCTTGGTAACCCAAGGCCAACAAACACAATATAAGCTTTGTTTTCTAGCATGGAAAGTGAAAAATGCGATCAATGAAAAACTTAACATGCAAGCATTGGGTTTGTGACTTTGAAAGTTGAAACATCATCACTCCAAAACATATGTAACCTTTTTGTTTTCTAAGTTAGAGCGATGAAACACTCACCTTCAAAAATATATGTAATTTTTTGTTTTCTAAGTAAGAATGTTGTTGAAACACCCACATTGAAAAACATAAAATACGTAGTAAACTTTGGTTTTATAGCTTAGAAAATCTTGAAACACCACCCATTGCAAAACATACACAAATCATGTTATCTTGTTGCGACTTAGAAAAGTTGAAACGCTGGCACTGAAAAACCATACCATATGTATGAAGTTGAAAGAGCGGCACACAAAAAAGATTTTATTTGTATAAAATTGCAACACCAGCACAATATCTATATAGTAAGAAGGTGCTCAAGAGGTAGACTCAAAAAAATAAAAATAAATAAATAAATAAATAAATAAATGGACTGGAGAGGAGAAAATTACACCAAGGAAAATCAATTTGATCTTGATTACAAAACCCAATTTTAACACAAATGTGAGAGTGGACATGCAACAATTATGACATCCTATGGATAATTCTCGTTTAACTTTAGAAGGAGGATCTATAGCCAAATTATATATATTGTAGACAAGCACTTGACAAGGTCACAAAAATTTCAAAATAATAAGACTAGAACATTTATAGTTGGTCAAGATGAAAAACTAACTCCTTATGAATTCCGATTTGAAGCTTATTCAAAACACCATAACCTTGAATGCATGTCTCCAATCTCCACCTTTAAAGCACTCCACCAACACTTTTAACATATTTTGGATGAAGATTAATGAAAATTTGCTTGACAAGCTCAATAAAATAATTACGGCTTAACATTTTTCTCAATATGTTGAAATCGGCAAAGTTCACATCTAAAACTGACTCTTGATTGGTCAGATGTGTTGATTGGCCTAAGTGATTTTTTATTAGTAAGTTTTGGCCTTTTATTGTCCTAGGTTTATTGGGTGAGGCTTTGGAATCAGGACATAAATAATCTTCTTGGATGGGAGAAAATATTGTTGTAGGGCCAAATGCTGAGTATGGGTGAAGTTGCTAAGCAAATCTCAAATAGTGTTCATTATCTAACACTTGTAATCCGTACATTGTAATCCTTTTTTAAACTAAAAGGATAATATTTTTTTTTGAAGATGATTTTGAACATAAAACTTACATCAAACTCAAAGAACCAAAAAAATCACACATATCTCTCTCTCTCTATGTGTGTGTGTGTGTGTGTGTGTATTATGTATGTTTGTAAGTATTGAAACTTCCATACGAGGTATGGTAACAATAAATATGGATGAAACACTTCATCCTTACTAGACACTTGTGATTGACGAAGTCTTGGAAATTGATCGAGTCCATACAATTGGCCAAGTCCATGCAATGTGGGGTCCGGGGTGGTGTATCATTATGTTGGAGTGTTGAGACTCTCAACATTCGGTTTGTCTAGTCAAAAGAAGTGGTCAAGTTGCCGAGTCCCCATCTGAACTAGGGTGGATCATGCCAACAATAACTCTTGATTTTGCCAAAGCACACTCGGCTATGGACTTTGGTACCCCCCTAATGATATAACACAACACTTGGCATTTTTTTCTTGATCAAATGCTCCAAGAAAAGAATAAAAAATTATTCACATAAAAAATCAATATTAAAATATTAAAACGAAAAAATCTTATTATGAAAGGATGGGGAAAAATAAAATCCACAAGCTTTTTAAAATGCAACCCTTGTCCATCATGCATGATCTCTCTCTCTCTCTCTCTCTCTCTC
>Ga0116231_10007657_pt1 | contig 19574 bp, 14 predicted proteins | sample S1TSphgellanicum_2_FD_89695 | JGI IMG/M metagenome (GOLD analysis project Ga0116231, IMG submission 89695) | Host-associated microbial communities from peat moss isolated from Minnesota, USA - S1T2_Fd - Sphagnum magellanicum MG | ecosystem: Host-associated > Plants > Peat moss > Unclassified...
ACAGAATGCACCATTGAATATTTTATGCTCTTGGAAATCCTTTGCGGGAACCATAGCGATCGCGGGCGCAGCCCTCGCGCTATCGGCCTGCGGGGGTAACACGCCGATCAGCCAAGGCGCCTCTGCCACGCTGAGCGCCGCTCCCGCCAGCGTCAGCAGCGGCCAGGCCTCGGTGCTTTCTTGGTCCTCGACGAATGCGACGTCTTGTACGGCCTCGGGTGGCTGGTCCGGAACTCTTCCCACGAGCGGCACCCAGAGTACCGGGCCCTTGACGGCGGACACTGTCTACTCGCTGACCTGCTCCGGTCAGAACAGCACGAGTCCCATCACCAGCACGACCGTGACGATCGTCGATACGGCAGTTCCGACCGCGACGCTCAATGTCTCGCCGACGACCATTCAGACTGGCAGCGCCGCGACGCTGACCTGGGCCTCGACGAATGCGACTTCCTGCACGGCCTCAGGCGCTTGGAACGGATCCTTGGCGAGCAGCGGCACGGAGACTACGGGACCTCTTACGGCCGATGAGACCTACTCACTCGTCTGCACGGGGGCGGGCGGCACGAGCGGGCCCGTCACTGCGACGGTTACGGTCTCGTCCACGCCGCCTGTACCGACCGTCAGCTTGAATGCGGCGCCCTCCGCTATCGCAAGCGGGGGCACGTCGGTACTTTCCTGGAGCTCGACCAACGCGACGTCTTGCACGGCCTCGGGCGGCTGGGCCGGTACACTCGCCACGAGTGGTACGCAGAACACCGCGGCGCTGACCACGAACACGAGCTACTCCCTTGTCTGCACCGGCCCCGGCGGCAGCAGCAGCACCGCGACCGCCGCCGTCACGATTGCCCCTTTGCCGACTGCAGTACTCACGGCCTCACCGACGAATGTCGCGAGCGGCGGCAAGTCGGTGCTTTCGTGGAGTTCGACCAATGCGACCTCCTGCACCGCTTCGGGCGGCTGGAGCGGCACGCTCGCCACCAGCGGCACGCAGAGCACGGCGGCGCTGACAGCCAACACGAGCTACTCCTTGGTGTGCTCGGGACTTGGCGGCACGAGTGCGCCGGCCCATGCTACGGTCACGGTTACGGCGTCAGCTGCGCCCACTGTGACTCTGACTGCCGCGCCGACGACGATCGCGAGCGGCGGCAGCTCGACGCTGACCTGGAGTTCGACGAACGCAACTACTTGCACCGCGTCGGGCGGCGCCGGCGGCTGGGGCGGTACCTTGGCCACCAGTGGAAGCTTCCCGACCGGCGCACTCACGAGCACAACGACTTATTTGTTGATCTGCACGGGTCCTGGCGGCAGCAGCAACCAGGCGAGCGTCGTCGTCACCGTTGCACCCGTCCCGACCGCGACCTTGACCGCCTCACCGACGAGTATCGCTAGCGGCGGCGCGTCCACCCTGACTTGGACTTCGGCGAACGCCACTTCCTGTACGGCCTCGAATGGTTGGACGGGCCCTCTGGCAACGACGAACGGTTCGAAGCAAATCGCGTCGATCACGGCGACCACGACCTATTCGATTATCTGTTCCGGTCCTGGCGGCAATAGCGCTCAGGCGAACGCCACAGTCAATATCCTGCCCGCGCCGACGGTCACGCTCAGCGCATCGCCGACCAGCGTCGTGAGCGGTAACGCCGCGACGCTGACTTGGAGCTCAACGAATGCGACTTCCTGCACGGCCACGGGGAGTTGGACCGGGACCCTTGGCGTCAGCGGCACGCAAACCACGGGCGCGCTGACCGCGAGCCAGTCTTATCAGCTGACCTGCACCGGAACTGGTGGGACGAGTAATACGGCGAGCGCCAACGTGACCGTTACGCAGCCCGTCCCGACGGTCAGTCTCACTGCATCTCCGACGACCGTGACGAGCGGCGGGACTTCGATGTTGAGCTGGACGTCGACGAATACAAGCGCGTGCACGGCATCTGGCAGTTGGACTGGGGCAGAGCCCACGAGCGGCACCTACACAACCCCTGCGCTCACGGCGAACGCAAGCTATACGCTGACTTGCACGGGCGCGGGGGGCAGCGCCAGCGCTACGGCAGCCGTTAGCATTACGACCGGCAATGTCGTGGTTTCACCGAGCATCGCGGCGCTCACGCTGACGCAACAGCAGCAATTCACGGCGACCGTACCAGGCGGCGGCGGCGCGACCTGGTCCGTGGATTCGATCCCCGGCGGCAATGCATCTGTGGGTCAAATTTCTGCAACCGGCCTTTACACGACAACGAGCGGCGCGACTCCCGGCACGCACACGATCACGGCCACGAGCACCAGCAACACCGCGCAGTCCGGGACAGCAACGGCAGCCGTCACCGGCTTGACCGCCGTGTACACCTACCACAACGACAACGCCCGCGACGGTGTCAACGCGCAGGAATACGCGTTGACGCCCAGCAATGTGAAGACCTCTTTCGGCAAGATTACGTCTTGCGCAGTTGATGGTGCGATCTACGCTCAGCCGCTGTGGGTTGCGAACCTGCAAGTCAACGGCGCGCAGCATAACGTCGTGTTCGTTGCGACCGCGCATGATGGCTTGTTTGCCTTCGACGCAGACTCCAACCCGTGCACGCTGCTCTGGGGCTCTAACTCGAACTTGATCGATACGAATCATGGCGGCACCGGCGGCGAAGTGACCGTACCGGATGCGACCGGCAACGATGTGGTCGGCAACGGCTATGCCGATATCTCGCCCGAAATTGGCGTGATCGGCACGCCCGTCATTGACCAATCGACGAACACCCTCTACGTCGTCTCCAAGTCCATGAATGCCAGCGCGACGACTTTCTATCAACGTCTGCACGCGATCGACATCACGACCGGTAACGAGAAAACCGGCTCGCCCGTGCTGATCACGGGAACCTATCCCGGCACTGGTGCTCAGGGAGACCCAAGCACCAACGGCTTGGTCAGTTTCAGCGCCAAGAAGGAAAACCAACGCCCGGGGCTGGCACTCCTCAACGGGCAGGTCTATATCTCTTGGGGCTCCCATGAGGATTCCGGGCCCTGGTACGGCTGGATCATGAGCTACCAGTACAGCAACGGAACATTCACGCAGAAATCCGTATTGAACATCTCGCCGAACGCGGGACAGAGCGGCATCTGGCTGAGCGGTGGCGCGCCGGCGGTTGATTCGGCGAATAACCTCTATATCTCGTCGGGCAACGGCACTTTCGATGCCAATAGCACGAGTACGCCAAATAACGATTACGGCGATTCGCTCATGCAGCTGACGAGTTCCCTGACCGTGACCCAGTCCTTTACGCCGCAAAACCAGGCAATCGATGACAATGCCGATCGGGACTACGGCGCGGGCGGCATCACAGTATTGCCGGATTTGCCCTCGGGCAGCCCGATACCGCATTTGTTGGTTACGGCGGATAAGCTAGGCGATATCTTTCTGCTCAATCGCGACTCATTGGGCGCTAACAATCCGCTGCAGCCGCCGGTTCAGGTACTCAGCTATCCACTGACTCAGCCGGCTTATCCTAATAACAATTCGAGCGAGCGTGTGTTTTTCGCGACCGGGGCGTTCTGGAACAGCACGTATTACATTGCCAGTTTTCAAGGACCGCTCTACTCGTTGACACTGAATCCGTCGATGCCGAATCTCACGGCCGGGGCCACCTCCACGCATACCTATGGGTTTCCGGGCAGTTCACCGTCCGTGTCAGCATCGTCGAGCACCCAGAATGGGATCGTCTGGACCTTGGACACCGGCAACTATTGCACGAATCAATCAGGGGGTTGCGGACCGGCGGTTCTGTTAGCCCACGACGCGACCAATGTCGGCACTCTCCTATGGAGCAGCCCCACGAGTAGTGGCACAGGGGCTGCGGGCTACGCGGTTAAGTTCACCGTGCCAACTATCGCCAACGGCAAGGTCTATGTCGGCACGCGCGGTACTGACCACGGCAACGTGTATACACCCGGCGTCGCGCCGGGCGGCGAGCTGGATATCTTCGGTCTCACGCAGTAGCGATTGCCGGGGGCCGCGGCCGACACGAGATTAGCTCCCGCGTCTACGCCGTAACCTTCCACGGCAAATGGCGATATAAGAAAGATCAACGCCACGGCACGGCTCGCCAGCCTTTCGGCTTCGGTTGCATGCGCGCGGCATGCTGGAATAAGTATGTCGAGAATATCGGCCAGCGATCCAACGCTGATCACTTTTTGAACAACCCGACGACGACCAAGAAAAGACAACTGTCGTCGAATTGCGAATTTCATGAACCAGTTCACATTTCGATGCAGTGATTTTTCAGGAAACGCTTTAGTTGCGTCTGCCGGAGACGACATATGGCGGGCGCAACCTGCGACCGCGAGTATGCGAGTCCACTCCGAAAATCACTGCACGAGGTGTCGATTTGAAACTTTTGCCGAACATGGGCCGGCTCGCATGCCTTGGTTTTATCGTCCTGATGTCAGCATGTAGTGGGTCGGGCAGTTCAAGCACCACCAATCCAGTTACGCGTCCGACCTCTACAACACCAAGTACACTCGCGTTCACCGCGGCCACCTACGCGGCAACAAGCACTGCGAGTTCGGTAACGGTGGCAGTCAATCGGTCAGGCTCTTCCACGGGCGCCGCAAGCGTGAACTACGCAACGGTCAACGGAACCGCCCTTGCGGGTACGGACTATGCGGCCATGAGCGGCACGCTTAATTGGGCTGATGGCGATAGTGCGCCGAAGAGCGTCGCGGTTCGCGTCATCGCCAGCAGCAGCGCAATGAGCTTTCAGATCCAATTGTCCTCACCTGTCAATGCAAGCCTCTCTACACCGACCTCCGCCACGGTATCGATTGCAGCGCAAATGATCGCGGGAACTGGCAGTTCTTCACTGTCAATTCGCGTTCAGGGTAATCATTTCATTGATGCCAACAGCATGCCGATACAATTAAGAGGCGTAAACGTTGGCGATTTGGGATTCGTTGCCGCACAGGGCTGGGATCCGGCAGATCCTTGGGGTGGAGATGCGCCAAATTTTTCCGCGATCAAGACTTGGAAATCTAACGTCGTACGTTTTCCCTTGAACGAGGCATCGTGGCTCGGATATACCTGCGTGGATGCGACCGGAGCGAGTCGCGACCCAGATCCTGGGCACAACTACCAAGCCACGGTTGCGAAGGCAGTCTCGAATGCTACAGCTGCCGGCATGTACGTCATTCTAGATTTGCATTGGTCTGCGCCGAAGAATTTTTGCCCGTTGGCGCAAAACCCCATGGCGGACAGCGACAACTCCATTGATTTTTGGACGTCCATCGCGGGAACGTTCAAGAGCTACCCGAATGTGATGTTCGAGCTGTTCAACGAACCATATTTCTATTGGTTGACGAGCGGTGAGACGGATTGGAATGTGTTGATGAACGGCGGAACTATCACCGCATACGTCACCGGCGACGGCAGTGAATACACGGCCAACTACACCTGGCAAACGGCGGGTATGCAGCAAATGCTCGACGCCGTGCGAAAAACCGGTGCGACTAATGTGGTCCTGGTTGGCGGGGTTTCGTGGTCACAGGATCTATCGCAGTGGGTTGCTCATATGCCCACAGACCCTCAAAAGCAGATCGCGGCTGTTTGGCATGCATACCCGAACTCCGGCACCGTTGGGGATCCGCAAGCTGCTTTACCGAAATATGGCAGCGTGGCCTACGCCTGGACCAAGAGCGTGCTCACGGCGGGGTACCCCGTCTTCATCACGGAGTTTGGCGATCACAATGCAGCAGGAACGATAGGCTCGCCCTTTGCTTCGAACCTGCTGCCTTGGGCGGATGCCAATGGGGCCTCGTACACAGGTTGGACATGGGACCCCTGGGGTGAAAGCGACAACGTCTTGATCAAGGATCACACTGGCACCCCGACGGACGGCTATGGGGTGTACACCAAGGCCCATTATCTCTGCGTAGCGACCGGCAGCAGTAACTGCCCATAAATCGTAACGATACTGGCGCCTCTCCCGCCTATCGCGGGAGAGGCTATCGAGTTGTCGCGATAGCTCAACATGCCCTGTAGACTAGAAACACAGAAGCTGCCGAGAATCGAGATGTGACCTGGCTTAGAGAGCAACTTGAACGGACTTCCGCCGTAGTTCTGACCGTCCTTGTTACATCGCTTACACAGCGAGTGGTGCACGCATCACCCGCGCTGGAATTGCACGTTTCGGGGAATCACCTCGTCGATGCCGGCGGCGAGACAATTCAATTGCGCGGCGTCAACGTCTCTGGGTTGGAATTTGTAGCGGCGCAAGGCTGGAGTCCCGGCAATCCTTGGGGCGGTGCGACCGGTGATCCCACACCCAACTGGGCAGTCATGAAAACATGGCGAATCAATGTCGTACGTATTCCCCTCAATGAGGCATCTTGGCTAGGAGGCAAGTGCAAGAATGCGAAGGGCGAGGTTCGTGACCCCGACCCGGGTCATAACTATCGACAGACAGTAACCAAGGCAATCGACGACGCCACCCACGCTGGCTTCTACGTAATCATTGACTTGCATTGGACGGCACCCAATGGCTTCTGCCCCCTTGCGCAAAATCCTATGGCCGATCAGGACAATGCAACCGCCTTCTGGCGTCAAATGGCAACACAATATAGAGATCACGCCAACGTCGCGTTTGAGGCTTTCAATGAGCCGTATTTCTCGTGGCTGGCCCCTGGCGAAACCGACTGGACTGTTTTGCGAGACGGCGGAACATTCACTCAGTATGTCACCGGTGATGGTGCAAGGTACACATCAAACTACAGTTGGAAGGCCCTCGGAATGCAGGCAATCATTGATTCAATTCGCGCAACCGGTGCCAAGAACGTGATTTTAATAGGCGCACCCAGTTGGTGCCAGGATCTATCGCAATGGTTGCGCTATAAGCCGCATGACCCGTTGCAGCAGATAGCTGCGGTGTGGCACGCCTACCCAAACGCAAATAAAGTCGATGACCCGAAGTCCGCCGAACCAAAGCTAGGCAACATCGCCTATACATGGGCGCAGGCGATACTCGACGCGGGTTATCCCGTCGTTATCACGGAATTTGGTGATCATAACGCTCCAGGCAGCATCGGATCGCCGTTCGCCTCTAAACTGCTTCCTTGGGCCGACAAGGCCGGCGCATCATATCTTGGATGGACATGGGACCTATGGCAGGACCACGACAATGTTCTGGTCAAGAGCAAGACTGGTACGCCAAGCGACGGCTACGGAGAATACGTCAAACAGCACTATCTATGCGTTGCGGCACGCAACACGGCTTGCCTTTAGCCCGGCATTTCTAGTCCGTGAGCCTTCTACGTAAGGCCGCACACGGTTTTTCAACAGCGCGGTAGATCAGCCAAGCAAGAAACGTCGATATACCCAAGGCCAAAACGGCCCGAGGAAATTCGGAAATGCCGGGCAATAACTCCTGCAGCGCGGCGATGACCACGTAATGAAGCAAATATAGCGAATACGACAGCAACCCGATGAACACCAAAAGACGCGTATTCAAAAGCCGGAAAGGTGCCCAACGGTCATATCGAATTGCTGCTATGAACAATATAGTCAACGCCGCCCCTTGCAGGGAATAGCGTAGTGTTTCTCTAAACGAATCGTCCCGGACCAACAAGCAACCGAGAAACACCATCAATGCGCCCGGCGTATAGATATATTTCCACCGGCTCTCGGACAGAATCAAACCGTCCCGGACGGGATTACACCAAACGGCCAGGGCGCAGCCAAACAAAATCGAATCGACGCGCGTATCGGTCGCCATGTAGGTACGATCCTGGGATACGTGAAACTTGAACACGAGAACGCACCGCCACACGAGAACAAGCAGGCATAGAGTCCAGAAGAACACTGCTTGCGCACGAGCCGACATGCGAAGCCTTCTTATCAGTGAGTAGACCCAAGGAAATAACAGATAGAAGTGTTCCTCCACCGCCAACGACCAATACACACCAGTTCCAGGGGGTAACCCAGGGTAGCCGTGATCGATGATCCAATAGTTCGAGTAGTGCAACATCTGTGCGGTTACCGGCCAGAATTCGATCGTGCCCGGCGGTTCAAACAGCAATGAGCCAACGACGGCGAGAATTAGCACCAGATAGAACGGCGGCAAGATACGCAAGATTCGTCGCAGCCAGAAATGCCGAAAATTGATCGACGCATCCCGGTCGTATTCATCCCGCATGAGTGTCGTGATGAGAAATCCGCTGAGAAAGAAAAAAATCGTGACGCCGAGGCCACCCGGCACATATCGCTTGAGACCCGCATGCGCGACGAAAACGAGCAAAAAGCTAATCGCCCGTATCCCGTCGAGGGAAGGAATGTGGCGACCTGCCTTCAAGATTATGTTCGCGGTGCTCGGTGCGCCGCGTCTCGAAGCGCTCGGTACGCACCAAAAAAAGGCGGCTGAGACCTCCGCTTGCAAGCCGTAAAAGCCGAGGAATTCCGCTTCATCGTAATGGGCATATGGACTTTGGCAGCCACTCGTCGCGTTTACGTGACTACCATAAGCGTCACGAACGTCTATTCTATGGATTTTACAGTACTTTGCGCCCGATAAATGACAAACAGCTCACGAACTAAACACCCTGGATTCGCTCGTGGAATGCAAATCGCTACCATATAACTTATTGAAAAGACAGACAGATCTCCGTTGACCAAGTGGCGGGAACCGAGCCGCCAAATTGCCACACTTGGGCGCCCGAGATCGAGGTTGGGAATGATATCCTTGCTGCGTACTAGTGGTCGGATATTCCGAGGAGCCTCGAATCTCCGCTTCATAACCCAGTAGTTGGTTCACCTAAAATGCATATATTACTGGCTGGCGCAATTAACTGTGATCCCTGGGAAGCTTTGCTCGACGGACGACTTGCATGACTGCTTACGGATTGGCGAAGCAAGTGCGAATTTCCGCCGCCCTCCCCCAAGCAAACAAATTCGAAGATGCGGTTGCGTTCGTCAAATTGACCTGGCGTGTACTGCGGTTGAGCCGAGCATCCAACCTTCAACCAGACGACCGAAAACATTTGCCGCCCGGTCCAGCGCAGTTTCGGATTGCCGGCGCCGAGCGCAATCGTATTTGAATAACCGTCGCAATTTCCGTCAACCGACCGGATGTGGTCGTAGGTTCGTCAAACGAGCCAGTGAGCCTTATTTCCTTAGAGGCATATTCCGCATTCTATGAACGCACGCTATGACCTGATCATCATTGGTACAGGCTTCGCCGGATCGTTTTTTCTGACGAGATACCTGGAGCACGCTCCGGCGACAGCGAAGGTGTTGGTTCTCGAACGTGGTGCGTCTGACTCAAAATCCTGGCAACTGGCGAACAGGCGTACCTCGAGCTTGGCGCCGGAAGACGTGTTCGTGAACCTGGACCCTGAAAAGGAGTGGCTTACAAGTCCCGGCCTCGGTGGTAACTCCAAGTGCTGGTGGGGTGGCGCAACACGCATGATGCCGGGCGATTTCAAGCTAAGATCGCGCTATGGAGTAGGCAGCGATTGGCCGATCTCCTATGAAGACCTCGAACCACACTACTGCGCCGTAGAACAAATCATGATGATTTCGGGGCCGTCCGATAGCCCCATGCCGAGGTCCCGACCCTTTCCGCTACCACCGCATAGGTTCTCGGATCCAGACACATTACTAAAGGCCCACTTTCCCGATGGATGGTTTCATCCCGCAACCGCGCGCGCGAGTACCCCCACACCAACTCGCACTACCTGCTGCGCAACCGGCTACTGCGAACTATGCCCTGTAGATGCAAAGTTTACGATCCAAAATGGCCTCGCATATATATTTCGTGACGAACGAGTCACCTTGCAACTCGATTCAGCAGTAGATCATATTGAAACCAGCGCGGGACTAGCCACCGGCGTCGTGTACACAAGAGCGAATAGGTCAGAGCGCGCAACGTCTGATGTCGTAGCGCTGGCCGCCAGCGCACTTTTCAATCCGCATATTCTGCTCCGATCAAATATCAATCACCCGCTGCTCGGCAAGCGGTTACACGAGCAGATGCCGGTAGATGTCTGTCTCAATCTCGCGGGTGTTAAAGCTTATAACGGCAGCACGACCATAACCGGAAACGGTTACGTGTTTTATGAGGGGGAGCATCGTCGTGATCATGCTGGATGTCTGATCGAAACATGGAACTCTCCCGCCTCCTACGATCGTGCTGCTCTGCGAACAGAGCGAGGACGCTATACGGAACGCGCATATCTTCGATTTATGTTCGATGAGATTCCGCGGAACGACAATACGGTCACCGTAAACGCGCGCAATCCACGCCTTGCGGAGACGAGATTCGTTGGTTATTCGGCCTATGCGCAGCGCGGCGTAGACCGCATCCCCGCAATGATCGATCAACTGGCACAAGCTTTACCAATCGAAAGCGTCGAGAGCATCCTAATCGGCCGGACCACGGCCCATATCCAAGGTACCGTCGTGATGGGAAATTCTGTCGAGGACAGCATCGTAAATCGCGATTTGGTTCATCATCAGATCCATAACTTACTGGTTCTGGGTGCCAGCGCCTATCCCACCGCGAGTCCCGCCTACCCGACTCTGACGGTTTCCGCGATGTCGCTGAGAGCTGCAGACCAGTACTTTGGCCACGCATCACGCATATGATCAAGCGACGCTACATTTTGCTTGGCGCGATTGCCGGCATTGTCGGTATTCGATTCGCACTGAGCTCGGATGAGGGCGCAATACTTGCCGTTTTGCGAAAGCGGCTAGATTACCTGCAATTGGACGAAGAAGGCCTGTTATCGTACGCGCGAGATCTTGCCGCTTCGCACCGAATCGCCAGCGTTCGCCTCCGCTGGGTTCAGATGATCGGCCCGCTGTACACGCATTTCGACTCCCTCGGCCGAAACCCCGTCGCACACAGCGTGCGCCACGGCGAGGAGCGGATCGTATCGACCTACTTGTTATCCAGCGATTTCTTTATCAACGGGCAAGATGAGTCGCGACTGGTCCGGTACCTTGGCTTTTACGATCCTCTAAAAGCCTGTGCCAACCCCTTTGCCAGGCGCATGGCCTGATACCAACCAGGCTACGGGTCGCGGCCTTAGAATTATCAAATAAGAGACAATGAAAATTCCCAAGGTCTCGAGTTCCGCCGGCGCTTGTGCTCGTTCAGCATTTATTGCGGCATCTTTGGCACTCTTTGCAAGCGCCAGTGCAATCGACAGTGTCGCCGCTGACGATGGGTCCCTCTTATCACGGCATCTACCCAACTACGCATCCAGTGGCACGGCGCAACGCGCGAGCGACGCTGATTACGGAAAACCGTGGCGATCGTCCGGCACGCCGGCTAGCCTTTCGTATGATCTATCGTCCGTTGATGTACAGAAAAGGCGCCGGCTCCTCCTCGTTTGGTATAACGATTACACATACTCGTACGATCATGCGATTTTTGGATGGCCCGGATATAACAACCCTGGTGCCTACACGATCGAGGTAAACCCCGCGCCGGGTGGCCAGGATCCGCCGAAGAACGGCTGGATCCTCGTGGAGTCCGTCAATCGCAACACGCTTCATTCTCGTGAACATCTGGTCAATTTCGCGGGCTACAACTGGCTTCGATTAGAGTTTACGGCCTCCGATGGATCCCCCAAGAATATGGACATTGCGGCGAAAGTGGATATTTACGACGGCGACGAAGCGACGCAAGATGGTTGGTTATTTGTGGGTGATTCGATAACGGCCAACGGCATGAGCCACAGCGAGATTTCCGGATTGGCGTCAGACTCATTTGGCAACCAGGTGGCAAAGATCTCCGGCCGGGTACCCGTTCAAGAAAACGCGGGCATGCCTGGCTGGCTGTCAGGCGACGCGAAGGCTTATCTCCCGCTATGGCTTGCGGCATTTCCTGGGAGATACGTAACCCTGAACTTTGGGACCAACGACGGTGCGGGCGTCGATCCACAGATGTTCTACGCGAATATGTCGTCTCTCGTGCAGCAGACAATTGTGCGGGGCAAAATCCCTGTCATTCCACTGATTCCTTGGGCCAGCCGACCGGACCTCGTTAAGAGCATTCCCATTCTTAACGCCGAGATAAGGCGGTTGTTAGCCCGTCAGCGCTGCGCGATAGCCGGCCCGGATCTGTATGATTTTTTCAAAAATCGTCCGCAACTCATCTCGAATGACGGCGTTCATCCCAATGACGCCGGTTATGCCGAGCTTCGTAAATCATGGTCTCAGTTCGCCGCGCACGTTTCAGCGCCCCCCGACGGCTGCTCAAATAACGCCGATTATTGATGTCTGCGCCAATTAAGATCGGATTGCGGGAAATGTCGAGCGGTACGGGCCGCCCTCGGCATGAGTTTGTCGGGATCCAATACCTTCGGGCAGTTGCCGCATTGATGGTTGCCTATTTCCACGTAACCATCCAGATCCCGGCCTACGCGGCAACGTTCGAAAATCACCTTTTTGGGGTTCCGCGTCTCGCGAATGGTGTTGATCTCTTCTTCGTTATCAGCGGATTCATCATGTACGTGTCGAGTCCCCGCGGAACGCCTGTCGACTTTTTGATTCGGCGGGTCATTCGAATTGTACCGCTGTACTGGCTGATGACGCTTCTGCTCATTCTTTTGCATGCGGTTCAGCCCGCGGTTTTTCGCTCGGTGATCGTCAGAGCGGATTTCGTATTGAAGAGCTTGTTCTTCATACCCTATTCGCCCACAGGCGCCGGCGGAACCATGGAGCCCGTGCTCGTGGCCGGCTGGACCTTGAATTTCGAGATGTTTTTTTATGGGATATTCGCCTTGGCACTATTTGCGCCACTGCGTTGGCGGCTGCCTGCGATGGGTCTACTTTTTGTAGCATTAGTTGCGGCCGCATACGGATTTGGCGCACTAAAGACGATCCCGTCGCTGGATTTCTTGGCCAATCCTCGACTACTGGAGTTCTGGGGCGGAATGGCTCTGGCGCAGATGTATCAGAAACAGGTGCTACGCATCCCAACGAGAGCGGCATGGTGCCTGCTGGCGGTGTGTTTCGCGATCATGCTCTACGGTATTCCGTTTGCCGACGTTGAGCTTGGAGAGTTACCGCGCTTCTTTGTCGAAAGCATTCTACCGGCGACGGGCACAGTAGCCGCCATGGTTTCACTGGATGCATCCAGCTCTGTCCCTCGTTTGCCGCGGCTTGCCCACCTGGGGGATGCGTCATACTCAATTTATCTGAGCCATCCGTTCGCGTTTGGAATCTCCAGGTTACTATGGCATCGGTTTGTAGACGCCTCAGCGTCAATTGCAGCGGCCGCAATTTTTGCAACTTTCGCAATGGCTGTCTGTCTGGCCATTGCACTACTCACTTATCGGTTTGTTGAATTACCCATGCACAACAGTCTTTCTAGATGGTACCGTGCTCGACGCGTCTTCAATCGGGCCTAGAAGTGACTCGTGCACGAGAGAAAAATTCGACATATGCCCCCAACAGCGTCAAACGAACACAAGCTTCTCGGCATCGAATTACTCCGATTCCTAAGCTCGATTGCGGTTCTGATATTCCATTATCAGCATTTTGCATTTGTCGGGGGGACGGAGGCCCATTTCATCACCTCGCAGCAACCTTTTTTTCCCTTGCTACGGATCTTCTACGAATATGGCTTCTATGGAGTGGAGATATTCTGGTGCATCAGCGGATTCATCTTTTTTTGGAAGTACAGTACTCTGATCGCTGACGAAAAGATGAGTGGCTACATTTTCTTTGTGCTGCGCTTGTCGCGCTTGTACCCGCTACATTTCGTCACTCTGATCTTCATGGCATTGATGCAGTACGTCTACTTCTCCAAGCATGGCTCGTATTTTGTCTACCAGTACAACGACATTTATCACTTCTTGTTACAACTCGGTTTGGCCAGCAACTGGGGTTTCCAACTTGGCGATTCCTTTAACGGCCCGATTTGGAGCATATCCATCGAAGTGTTGGTCTACGCATTATTCTTCCTTTCCCTGAAGTATGTTTCCAAGAGCGTCGTTTTCATCGCGGTTGTTGCGCTCGCGGCGGCGGCGGTTCAAATGTTAAAAATCTCAGAGCATCCGGCATTCCCCTGCGTCATGTTCTTCTATGTTGGCTGTCTGACGGCAGTTTTGTACAGGAAGGCAGCTGCCGACAGCACTACTGGCAATCTTGTGACGATCGGTGCATTGTCGGCCTCGCTCGCAATCGTGGCGATGCAGTTACTGTTCGATATCAAGGCCAAATATTTTCTCGTTGTTTTTACTCCAGCCATCATCCTGCTCTGCGTCACCCATATTCGCGAAACAAGCGTCGCCAACCGTATACTGGTTCCGGCGGGCAACATGACTTACGCGAGCTACTTGCTGCATGTACCAATCCAGATTACCGTGGTCACGGTGCTTAATTATCTAAATGTCGACATACCGGTATACAACAAGGCGTTTTTTGTCACATTTATCCTTGGAACGCTGGCATTGTCGTATTGGGTTTTCGAAGGGTTCGAAATGCCGGCACAGCGTTTCGTGCGCCGGGCGCTTCTTCCATCCCGCGGCCATCCAGCGCGAAACGCCTAGCGTCCCGACGCACTAAATTCCGGGCGGCGCGCTACCGCGTCCCTTACCAACTGTTCGATATCACAACTGTTTTGATGACGCAGCCAAACTGACTCGGAGAATTCCCGCCATTGCCTCGGGTCCTTCTGGCTTACGAAATGATCGATCGCCGTCAGAAGACCGTCACCCTCATATTGAATGAAATCGACGCCGGGAACGAGATCGGTTCCACGGACACCGAATGAGGTTGATATGACCGGCAGTCGCGTCGCGAGATACTCAAAGAGCTTTACATTTGCGCCGGAGCCACGTGTGATCGGATTAAGTCCGGCGTCAGCGGCGGAAAAATAGGGCGCCACCTCAGACACTCGGCCAGTCGCAATCAGCGCGCCATCTTGAAAGGGCGCTGCAACCATCGAGCCAAGAATGAGTATTTTCACTCGAAGTTGCGCCAAAGTGTTGCTGTGCGTCTTGCCGAACTCGCGAAGTACCTCTAGGGCCTCGAGATTCGGCGCGAACTTGCTGCCGCTAAAGACCAATAAGATGTCCTCGGCTGCTACGCCGAGTTCATTGCGAATTCGCTCGCGAGTACCCGCCGGAACCTCATACGATTTAGGGTCCACTCCGCAGCGGATGATTGGTAGTCGCAGTGCACCACTTTGGTCGTTGGCATGAAAGAAATCGCGGTCAGCTTCAGCGCACGGAAAAATATCGGAGTACTCCGAGGGAGCAGCGCTCTCCACGTCTTTCATCCACGAGGCATACCGTCGATGAAATGCATTGCCCTGCGCCAGCAGAGAGTGCTCAAGATTATGACTGATGAGAAACCATGGTTTGGACGACCAGGGACCGGGAATTCTTGGACACCAAGGTAGATCGCTCATGACAATATCTGCGTCAGCCAGGGCCTTACGCAGACGTCCAGGCACTAATGCGCGCCTCATCAGATGATATTGCCAGACTCGCGGCTGATCTAGCCGTCTGCCGGCCGACTGAGCCAAGCCGTAAAGAAGTCCCAAGTTGGTTTCTTCAACGAGGTTCGTCTCGATCGGGTCCACGCGATGGCGTTGACCAAAGACACTCGCAATTCCGTAGTCTTCGCTCCGCCCGGCGAGACTATAAACCGTCACTTTGTATCCCATTCGCGCCAATGATCGGGCAATCCCGCTCGTATGGACATGACCACCGGTGTTACTCGGGAAAATACGAAAGCCGCTGATTATTAGTATTTTCTTGACGATCTCGACGGACCTGTTCATGTGCCTGGATCTTAGATGCAAAGCGAGTTCAAAAGCGTGCAGCGTGTCAGACTAAGCCGGTATATTACAACTACAATTGCGGGCTTAGTCAGTGATTGGAACCCCTCATGAGGTTATTGACCACTTTGAACGCTGTGCCAAGTAGAACACTCGCACGCCGTCTTCCGCGCAACTTCCATGCAGCGCGGTCGTCAAGCAATCGTGGACCCTGGGGCGCAGATCGGGGCGGATCAATCATTACGACGGTTCTGATTGGACTGCTCATAGCGATCATGATCCTGCCTCAAGGCCTAGATTACACCGAGGGTGGCATGCCCTCCTCTGCCGATACCTTGAGTCGGATAGTTTGGCTTGTGCTGTTGGCGGGAGCAGGCTTCGTCTTGGCCACCCAAAGTGTTCGAGCGATGGCTCTTCTAAGAAATCTTAATCCGTTTCTATTGGCGTTTGTGTGCCTGGCGACGGCCAGCATCCTCTGGTCTATAGATCCCACAGTTACGATTCGCCGCATCATCAGACTGCTTACGATGCTCATGACGTGCATGGCATTTACCCTGGTCGGATGGGACCAGAAACGGTTCCAAACGATATTGCGCGGGGTCCTCACAGGCGTGCTCCTCGCGTCGGTAATCTTTGTCTACTGGTCCCCTGATCTTGCTATTCACCACGCCCAAGACCACCCAGAACTAATGAATGCATGGCGTGGCATCACGACCGGCAAGAATATTCTGGGGTCCATTGCCAGCATGGGATTTCTTCTCTGGCTGCATGCGTGGCTTTCCCGGGAGGTCAATAGACTGGTCGCGATTGTCGGCATCGGGCTTGCAGGGCTTTGCCTTGTTATGTCGCGTAGCTCTACCTCGCTGATGGCAACCGCATTCGCATGCATGTTTATGCTCATTCTGCTACGTTCACCTGGTTCCCTGCGCCGTTACTTGCCGTACTTCGTTGGAATATTTGCAATTCTCATCCTGGTCTATGCCTTGGCTGTATTGCACCTAGTACCCGGTATGGACATCGTGCTGGACCCCATCATTGCCATCACGGGCAAGGATCAGACATTTACCGGAAGAACCAATATTTGGTTCGTGCTCAATCAACATATTCACCTACACCCCTGGCTTGGCACAGGGTACGGGGCCTACTGGGTGGGGCCAGTTCCAACGTCTCCGTCGTATGAAATGCTGACTCGCCTATTTTTTTACCCTACAGAAGGTCACAACGGCTACCTAGACGTCGTGAACGATCTCGGGCTCGTTGGCGGCCTGTGCTTGTTGGGCTATTTTTTCAGCTATGTTCGCACGTCGCTGAATTTATTGGTGCTGGATCGATACCAGGCAGCTCTGTACCTCACGCTGCTATTTCGCGGTTTTATTGCGGACATGTCGGAATCTCATTGGTTTTCGGTCCTTAGCGTCGATTTCGTCATCATGACGCTGGCTACAACGTCACTGACGCGGAACTTGCTCCAAGCCAGAGCGAATCGGTCGGCCGCCGGTGCACGCGTGACAAATGTTAAATGACTATGCGAACGGCATCCCATTCGTAGGGAGAGTCGCCCCGCAGGGATACTCGACCAAGGTATACTGAAATATGATCGCGGCGCTGCGCAGCAATGATTCACAGGCACTATGAACTCCGTTCTTGGCAATATGATTCAAGTACTTAAGATGCTTTCTTCGCGTGGTTTCCGGACGGGGCTCGCGGCGGCGTCAATGTCGACATTAGTAATGGCAGCCTGGTTTCTCGGGCAGCAAAGCTACGCTCAGGGCGTTCACGGTGCCGAGGATGCGCGACGTCTGATGCCCCTTGGCCCAGGCGACTCGGTGAGCATCCAAGTCTACGGCCAGCCGGACATGAGCTCGACCGAATACGTCGCCGATGACGGAACCATCAACCTACCCCTGGTTGGGCACGTTCAAGTTTCGGGGCTCTCTCCCGTGGATGCGGGGACCAAGGTGGAAAAGGCGCTATCCAAGGGTCAGTTCTTGGTCGACCCCCACGTCAGCATTACCATTGTGCAGTCGCGAAGCCAGCGAGTGGTCGTCCTTGGCGAGGTCAAGACGCCAGGTCGTTACGCCGTCGATCCAAACTCCAGCATCATGGATTTGCTGGCGCAGGCCGGGGGACTTACGGACAAAGCAGCGGACACCGGCTATGTCCTTCGTACCGACGCGGCCGGCAACGTCACACGCACGCCCGTCGATTTACGCGGGATGGTCGTGGGCGCCGGCCCAGTTGCAAGCATCGACCTACGCGGCGGCGACTCCTTGCTGGTACCTCGCGCGGAGCAGTTTTATATCTACGGCGAGGTCACGACGCCGAGCATGTATCGACTCGAGCCCGGGATGACCGTGATTCAGGCGATTGCGCGCGCGGGCGGCATTACGGCGCGCGGTAGCGAGCGTCGGATCGAGATTAAACGTCCTACCAAGGACGGCAAATATGTGGTGATCCACGCCAAAGCCGACGACCACGTCGAACCAGACGATGTGATCCGGGTAAAAGAGAGCATTTTTTGATGCGCCAATCGAAGCGAATTCCACAAATGAGCCCGGTTGTTGCACGCCCCGTCGTGTATGCAGAGCCGGTCGAAGACGACCAGGCGACGACTCAAGCGGGCCTCGGGATTGCGCAAGTCGTTGCGATCTTAAAGGCCTACTGGAAGCAGTCCTTGATCATTGCGGCGTCCGTAATTGTGGTGTCCGCCATCGGGATCAAATTCTTGCCGAAAACCTACACGGCAATGACGACCTTGATCGTCGATACCAACCAGAAGGATCCCTTGGCTGGCCAAGAGTTTCCCCTCGCCTTGCTGAACAACTACATCGTGACCCAGACCGAACTCATGCAAGGTCCAGCGGTGCTCTTGCCGGTTATCGACCGGCTCAATTTGACCCAAGACAAGGAATTCACGTCCGGTTTCCGCGGTGACCCGCAGGGTTTGCGCGATTACGTTGCCACTACACTGGGTAACGCCATTCAAGTTGATCAGGGTCGTGGCGGCAGCTTGCTGTATCTCTCCGTTTCGGCGCATGACCCGGACAAGGCGGCGAACATTGCCAATGCCATTACCGACGTCTACCTAGAACAGGAGCGACGCCGCATCAACGTTCCGGCGGGACAGCGCGCGCAGCGCTACTCTGAGCAGATCGCGGAATTGCGCGCGAAGGTTGCCGCTGCCCAGCAAAAGGTCGACACGTTCCGTCAACAGAAGGGCGTCACCGACGTGGGTCCGACGACGGATGCGGACAATCCAGACACGGAGACTCAGGCTTTGGATGCGCTTGAGGGGAAATTACTGGACGCGCAAAATTTGCGCCGTACCCTGGAAGCCAAGCAAGCCGGCGATCAATCCGCCACCGATGAGGCCCTCGCCTCGCCGCAGGTGCAACAACTGCAATCGCAATTGCACACGTTGGAGGAGCAAAAAGTGCAGCTGAGCGCGACATATGGTCCGCAGCATCCCAAACTTCTCGCCCTGAAATCACAGATCGCCAGCGTCCAACAGGCTTTGAACGCGGAAACCAGCAGGCTCGGGGAGAATATTTCAACTCAGTTGGCACGCGCCCGGGCGCTGGAAGACAAGTACCAGCACGCGATCGACGAACAACGCAAGAAGGTCCTGAGCCTGCGTGACATTCAAGGCGAGGGGGGCAAACTATCGCTCGAACTTGCCTCGGCCGAAGCCGTCTATAAGCGCGCCCTCGATGGCTATGACCAGATCATGTTCGCCTCGGTAGGCGATTATCGCAACGTGCAAGTCGTCAGTCGTGCGACTCCGCCGACTCGTGCGAGCAAACC
>Ga0116231_10007658_pt1 | contig 19572 bp, 13 predicted proteins | sample S1TSphgellanicum_2_FD_89695 | JGI IMG/M metagenome (GOLD analysis project Ga0116231, IMG submission 89695) | Host-associated microbial communities from peat moss isolated from Minnesota, USA - S1T2_Fd - Sphagnum magellanicum MG | ecosystem: Host-associated > Plants > Peat moss > Unclassified...
AGGGAAAGAAAAAAAAAGAAAAGCAAAAAGAGAATAAGGCCAAAATTAAAGAACAAAAAAGGACGGAACCCAAAAAAAATAGTGAAGAAAAAAAAAAAAAACAAACAAACACACAAACAAAAGGTACCCAAATGAAGAAACAAACCGTTGAACCAGAGGCAAGACAGAAGAAGAGAAAAAGAGATGTCTCACCTGAGAGGCTGATGAGGAAGAAGAAGAGGCAGAAGAAGAGAGAAATCTTCATCTCAGAGAGAAAGAGCTAGCTAGCTCTTGAACAAGTCTTTTGTTCTCAGCTTCCTAGCTGGGTGCTAGGCTCTCAACTTCCTTTCTTCTCCAGCTCCTCCTTCTGTTGCTCCTGACTACTGTGGAAACTCACTTGCTCACAAGAAGCAGCAGGAGAAGACTAAAGCTCTGGCATTTCATCCAACCCCCCACAAAAAACCTACTCTGCAGCAACTTCCCACACAAAACCAATACCAAATTTCACCCAAAAATCAAAGACCAGATTTTGTGACTACAACCACCATGGGGAACTCAAAATGTACCTCAAATTCTTCATCTCCAAAAAACCAAACAAGCACATCTTTTGAGGAAGAAGAACAAAGAAGTAAAAGGAGAAACAACAAGAGACAAATATATCACACACACTGAGTCCTTCTGAATCCAATTAAAAAATCCAACCCAAAAAGGAAGGGAGGGAAGAAAAAAAACACACACAAGACAAAGATCAAAGCAAATCAAATTTTAGCTCAGCAAACAAATACACACACACACACACACACACACAACCTTCTTGTCAAGGTTTTGATGCAGAAGAGCTTGAGAGATTTCTCTAGAGAGATTTATGAGAGTTTTTGAGAGCTTTTCAAAGCTTTAGAGTTGTTCCTTGACAAACTGGAAACAAGAGGAAAAAAAAAAAAACTTTTAAAAACCCATCTAAAAAACCAACATCAAACTCCCCTTTGAAGGGTTTATATATATATATATATATATTACTACTACTACTGTATACCCACTTAGCCCACTCCATTCCTTTTAATTACTTAGTTGATTTCAGAGCATCATTGTTGTTTACATGGACTTTGTGCAAGTTTAGTAACCCCAGCTGAGGATCTGCTTGTTGAAATGCTTTCTCACCCAAAAGTAGGTAAGTACATAACACAAATTTTTGAAGTCAAAAAAAACACCTGCAACACTTTATTGCAATAAAAACAATAAGCTTAAACTGTGGCTTTGTCTTTGTCTTTGTAGTGAAAGCTTTGTGTTGTCCCCTGGTCTTGACTGGGTGGGTGCTTCTTCTTCTTCTTCTTCTTTCTGCAATGGATTAACTGGGTTTGCTTCAGAAAGAATAAATAAATAAGAATTTGAAGTTTTGTGTTTGGGATGGGTTCTTTTTGTAACAAGTTGGCTAAGCCAGCATAAAAAAAACTTGAGTGAAGAACTCATCAAGCAACTAATCATCCATTTGGAAGAAAGGATATATCATCATCATCATCATCCATGGAGGTAATTAAGCAGGACTGTCCACATCCGGAAAGTAGCTATTGTAGATAAATACCCATAATACCTTGGCAGCTTCAACACTAATTTAATTAATTAATTAGTTAAAATGTTGAAAATTTCCCCCAAAAAAAAAATTTTCAAAGAAATTTTTTTTTGGTGAAGGAAAGTATGGAATCCTCAAGAATTTTTTGTTTTTTTTGTCAAAATGAAAATTTCAAAATTAACAAAACATGTGTTGGAGTTGACGTAGACAACAGACATTTGTTTTTTTGAGAAAAAAGGATGCATGTTGTACACATTTTGTGTATGTCGGACAATTGGGAAGACTGGCCCCCACCACAAACTACCTCCTACTTGCTTAAATTTGCTTTAACGTTTTCTAGGTTTTTGAAAGGTGCATTCCTTAGCAACACCTTTAAGCTTGAGAGTTGTTGTAGTAGCCCTCTTTTCCTTCCACCTGCACTTCTTCTAGTGTGGGCCTCACAAGCATCATCGGGTTCTAAACAAGGGGAATATTGCCTCACTCATCATTGAGGGCTAGTTGGGAAGCAGTCATAGTTCATCAATAGAGGGTTACTTCGAGAAGCCGTTTCACAACTGCTCCCAAGTATATACACTTGTAATACCTTGGCAGCTTCGACACTAATTATATTATTTTCATTTTTTTTTTTGTATAACAAAATATTGTGACAGAAAAATATTGAATTTTTGAGAATAATAATTTCAAATTTTCAACAAACACGTGTCGTCAAAACTTCCAAGGTAATACGGTATAATAATTAATACATGGTTGGGATTTATTTATTATTATAAAAACACACAAACACCCTGAAAGGAAGGATGGCCGGCTGGCTGGCTTACTGTACTTGGTGGTCTGAACTCTTATCATCCAATTGCAATGGGTACCTTGATTTCTCTATTAGCTAGAGAAAAGTCAAAACATGTTGGTTTGGCTCAGCAAAATAGTTTTGGCCTCGCATTTTTGCAGTCTAGTAGTAGTACCGTTTTCGTTTGATGGGTAGTGTTGGAAAAAAAAAGTAAATAACTAAACTTTATTTACACACACTGGATTGTTCTTTGCAAAGTACAACTTTACTTGATACTTCTGGAGTCCAACAACACAATTGGCAACTTAGATGCTTGATCAGCCAGATCCTCCTTGAGTGAGTTAATTTAACCTGATTGCAATTTGGAGGTTCGAACCAGTATCGACCCTCGGTTCTTTTGAAAACACTCAGTTATCCACTCAGTTATTGATAACCTATCAATTGATTATTGATTTTTTATTATAAAAAATGATAGATAAGATATTCACTTGGTACATATCATTCTGACCAAAAAAAAAATCCTTCCTTTTTGGTCAGGTATTGAATTTTCAAATTTTAATAATTCATATGAATTTGAATATTATCAATCCCTAAATTAATAATCAAACCCTAAAATGATAAACATGATTTGAGGACTTTCAAAATGAAATTGAGAATCAAATAAATTTCATTTTCAAATATTTGACATTGATACCCTGTGTGGTCCAAAGATGAATTTTAAATAAGTGACCTCTCTCTCTAGCTACGAAAAGAAGCAATGTAACCGCCCAACATTGGTTTGAACCTCCAACTCATGCAATTGGCAAACATTCGAAACCCAAGCTACTCATTATTACATTACATCGATCGAGAAATTTTGGCCAATTCCTGGACCCATCATCACCTTGATCAGACTCCTTCTTACAATATATTTGTTGGAATCTCTGCTGTAAGTGAAAAGAAAAAGCCAACCCATCTTATAGAATCCTGACATTTGTGTAACCCAATATCCACCAAAGTGAACCAACACCCCACTAACTAACACACCCACCATGAAGGATGAATGATAAGTGGTCAGGAATCAGTTTTCTGTTGCATCCAATTCCCTAGCTAACCATGGTAGTTAGCTAAGTAGCTTTTTTTTTCCCCCCTTTTTCTACCTACCCACAAGCAAGTTGTTAGTAGGTAGGTAATAAAAACAGCCCTTAGTACCTATGTATAAACCATCTACTTACCTAGTAAATACCTAGTTTCCTACCTACCTACCTATAATACGAGACCTAAATCTTTTTCTACTGAATTGGTTACCAAGGTGAAAACCAAACATGAACTCAGTTGAAGTTCATCCACAACTGAGTAATAAACGCACATGCAGTGGATGATGGTGTGCGGGGCTGTTGCTGCTGGTTCACTGTGGTGCCCAATTTGATGTCTTTTCTTAAATCACAGAACATTCATTCATTCAATCCACACTTTAAAAAGTGAGAAACAAATAATCACAATGAGAAGAAGAAAAAAAAGCAACACTTGAGCAAAAGTGTAGTAGGCTAGATAGATGGCTTACAGAATTCCTGCAACAAGTAAGTGATGGTTGAAAAGGTCACACAATGGGAACAATATTTGTTCTAAACAAGTCAGGAGCAAATCCTGCTTGTAATCCTGCTGCTTTTTCTGCTGGAGTTGTGCTCATGTCTCATGTGTAGGTATCAACTATCAACTTTCACTATTGCTTCCATGCATATAATAAACTGCTCACTTTTTTTCACTTTCAGGTTTCCCTTCCCTTTCCTTTTTTGATATGTTTCTTATCACAACTGGTGAGGGCTTCTGGAACATAATTTGTTGTTTTTTTTAAACCCTTTTTACGATCCACTTTGGGTTTTGACACAAGCTCCAAGCTTGCCCAGACTCGGTTGGTTGGGTCTTCTTCTCTCTTTGTTCTTCCTTTCCTCCTTTGCTTTGCTGGGTGCTTTGTCTAATGAAGCTTTGCCAGTGTCTCTTCATCTCTGTTTCTACTATGACTTCTAAATGAAAATGGGTAGCTGCTCACTGGTTTCAAAGTTTCCAGCTTTTCGTTTTTTTCTCTCTCACCAGTGACAAAGTGTTTTAATGGGTTCTGTAGCTTTTCAAAATGCTCTAAAGGAAATGACAATGTGAGAAGACGAAGCTAGTAGCATCATCAATTGCAACCGGTTCCAAACTTTATAATTTGGCATTTCCTCACTTAGTTTGTGTCCTCATGCATTAGGCTAGGGGAAAAAACCAAACATGGAAAAAAGGGTTTGATCTCAGTGGTGCTGGAGCCTCTAGTTGGACGGCTAGACTGAAACCAGCACTTGCCAAGCTCACCACCATTTAGAATGGATGATTTGTTGGACAGGAAAATGCTTTTTCATTGTATTACCGTCACATGGCTAACCACGGTGGTTAGCTATTTACCAACCATCCACATGTACATCTACCTATCTATCTTGTACATAACCACAAAGTAGTGCATTACCTACCTACTTACTCACATAGTAACCACATACATTCATTATCTACTTAAGTATGGTGTGCACCCACTTACATCTATAGCTAGTTAGTTATTAACTAGGTAAAGGGGAAAGGAGAAATTGGAGGGTTTACAGGAGAGGTTACCATGATGGAAACTTGGTAACTCAATTGTGGTTCATCCATATGAACTGAGTCATAAGGGGGGTTTCCAATGGATGGTGGATGCTCAAGGTGGAAACCTTGGTAACTCAATTTGTAGTTCATCCAAGTCATAAGGAGGGTTTCCAATGGATGGTGTGCTATGCTACCCTACCCTACTTGCTATTGTGAAAGTTGTTGCTTTCCTTTCTCTTTGCAATGAACTCTTTTCAATTGTGCCCCCCCCCAAAAAAAACAAAAAAAGCTCAAGAATTTCTTCGTTTATGAGTTTTTTTGGGGGGTCAAAAATATATATATATTGGATTCCGCAAATTAAGTTGACATAGTCTAACAAAGTCGGTTCCGTGTATTTAGATTGTAGGGACCACTTAAGTTTTCATTCTCTTGGAGCACATTAATACTATTAACTTAATAGCTATGCTCTTGGACACTTTTGTTTCTAGCAAATGGGAAACTGCCAGATGCAACTTCTTTTGAGAATTGCTTCAATTTTTAGCATCTTATAAAGTAGTTATCTATAGTTGAAAACCATTGTAATGAAGATTTGGTCCACCACAAAACAAAACCCTTTTATTGGGCCCCCTTCACAAGGAAAATTTTGTTTCAATTCCACCAAATGTGGTAGAGTCTTTCTAGTGTAGGTGTTGGGCATCTCGGTGTCTCTCACCCCCCTTAGAGAAATTTTTAGAGAAGAAGGTGTCACCCTTTTGTCGAATTTCAGTAGAACCCCGACACATAGGGTGCCCACCTTCTCGTCTTGAGTGAATCGCAGCCGTCCATTTGTAAAAGCAAAAGATTTTTGATCAATTCTTTATGCCCCCATAAGGACTTGGAAAAGGGGGCTGTTCTAGGAATTCACAAGATGAGCATGGGACCCAATGGGACCTAATTTCCCAAAACAACCAGCCCCCTTTCCATTTTGAGCTCCTTAAGCTGGATTCACACCAAGGGGAGAATTGTTAGTAGGGGATATTTTTATTCCATTTAACCCTACATTGAACCTTTCATATTGAGGGGTTTTCAAACCTATGGAAATTTTTTGGGCAGCTTGGGGGAAACTTATGAATTTGTTTTCCATGCTCTCTCTCACATGAAAAAGAGTATATTGGCCAGAATATTACATTAGAAGCTCTTGTGAACATAAGGGGGTATTTTTACCGTAAGTTGGAATCAAAGGTTCAAAGTAACGTCCTTATTCCACCCTAATCTGATTCCAAATCTAGAAAAAAATGAAGATATCTGTTCCTAGGATTTAGATATGCCAACATATTTATCCCCCTCTTAACCCCAATGCCATGTCATTTGCCAAGTCAGTTTTGACAATTTTGTGTGAATGGGATAGCATTACTAGGGTTAGTTTATCCCTTTTACTACCTCAGTGTGAATCCAGCTTTAGTCCTACACATACCCAATGTTACATGAGGATGGTATGACCAAGCACCCTCCATCAAACCACCCTATTTTCCCTATTTTGAAGAACTCTCTCTTCAAGACCCATACCAAAGAAGGTTTCATCATATTGGGGAAAACAAATACTCATTGGAACCAGTGTTAACCAGGGTTTAGGGTTTGGTCTGGCCAGATTTGGCATGGCAGGTTTACACAAGACAAGACCCACCAGAAGACCTCCCTTTTATCTAAAGAAAGACCTGAACCCAGACTTGGGAAAAGCCAGGCTTGACTAGAGGAGACCTGACCCTAGAACAGGCCTTAGAGTCTTAAGGCCCTTTATGCAAGGTCCAGGTCTTTAGGTTAGGTAAAGTATAAAATGTAGTGAACATCTGATTTTCTTTTGCACTTTGGACCTCCTTAAGGAGAAGCCTTTCCCTTTGCCCACTTTTATTGGATTTGGGCAAAGCATATGGGATTGAAGTGTACATGTGGTGCCCCCTTGTCGTCTTTTTGGGTTCCTTTGTTATTGAGTAAAGTGTATGGAATAAAATTGTGGTGCTCCTTGCCATTAGGCCAAAAAATGGTGATTGAAAATTTTAATAACAAAAATTCTATACGAGCAATGAGGTGATGGGGCAACACCCAAGAATTTTTTTTCACCACCCTTTTATCCCATAGCCTTAGCCCAATTCTTTTCTTGAGAATTATGAAGGTAACTAGCAAAGGCAATGACTTCTATATTTGTGTGTTGAGAATGCAAAATGGGAAATTTCTATTTCAAGAGTGCCAAGAGTTTGAGGTTTTTAAAATGATGGACCAATTGAAGAAGCTTATTGCAAAAGAAAAATTATAAACCACCTTAACCACCACTTTAAAGAATTAATATGAACCACACAATACACACTATCATATCCACACGATATTGCTCTATGTTGGGGAACATTTCGGGAACTTAAGAACCCATTGAGAAGTCAAAGGAACTTGATGAGAACACCAATGGAACCTTTAAAGGACTTGGTGTGAACACCAAAATCCAAAAAAAATTAAACCATCTAAAAATCAACTTTAAAACCTCATAACTCTGCACTTGAGATTCATACCTTGAGAATTTCAAGACTCCCTACTCAAGAGTCCAAGGCATACTAACCATATGGATGTAGCTTCCATCACCAATCATAGAAGAAGGGCAATGACCTCTTCTCAAGTCCAAACCATGTGAATGTGGTGAGTTTAAAACAAAGTCATGACGTAAAATCAATTCCATTTGTACTAATCACTTGCATGGTTTAGCTTGTGCATATGATTTGTTCATGAGGTGCTTATCAACTTATCACTTTGTCCTAATTCCCATTTTGGAGCTTTCATATGTGCCTTTTTCTCCAATATATGGAGCTAGGCAATGTGCCCTTCTTTTCTACTTTCCATCCGTTTCTATCACTTCAAAGGTTTACCTCAATTGCTTCAAGAAGACTTAGGGTGGATTAGACTTGAAAAAAATTGAACTAGCTTTAAAATCATTGGGTTTTAACTTTTGAAAATATTTTTCAAACTTGGAATTAAAAGGTCTTCCATTTTTCAAAAAACTTTAAACCTAGACCCAACAATTCTTGCAAAAACCAAGAGTTGGCCAACATTGCTTTGAACCAAAACCAAAGGTGCTTTTCAAAATTAACCAAAACAAGCTAAAACTCAAACCTAATTAAAGTTGTCTTGAAAATAAAAAAATTAGACAACATTGTTTTCTACCTGCATGTTGGTTATGGCACCAAAAAAGTTTGATGTGAATTTTTGTAAGCATTGTGATGAAAGGGTTGACCTTGGAATCAATGTTTCTATAGGATCAAAGTACGTTATGTGGATCAATGTTTCTATTAGTAACAATCAAGTTTGTACATTACATTTTGAAGTTTTAGGTCATCAATTTCCCAACATCATAACAACTATCGAAACGAAAACTACAATCCTTTGATGAAATTTTACATTGAACACCATACATCCATACATTATTTTAGCTATCAATTTTTATGACAACACAAACCTAATCATGAGCTTAAATAACAACACAAAACAAAAATAATTAAGCAATTTCTTAAAATCTAATCATTTATTCTAATCCGATGACAAATCAAGTGTGAGTCATTAAGCCTTATTTTGTCAATTATTATACTAAGACTCATCAATGATGATTCAACATACTTCAACGAGTCACTCCATAAACTAAATATGTTTGAATTGTACAATTAACCCAAGTATGCATGTAATATTAATGGTCAAGTTACAACCCCAAGTCCACATAAACAATATATACTCAATTTACACATACAAGTTACATTCCCCATAATGATGTGTGGCCTATTTGTGCTTTCTTTTCCAAGTTGTATGCTTTAGAATCATTTTATGTAGCACAAGTATTTTTATTTATTGTTCATCTTCAATTCACATTTTCTACAAGGAAACCTTTGTAGTAGGCTACATTGGTCAAATTCCAATTGAATATGAACAAATATGTTAGTTTCCCTTGTAAATTGTGTGATGTTGACTATTGACGGATTCTACATTTTATCCAATTCATCTTAAAGTCACAAGTACCCATGAAGACACCTTCTTAAACAAATTGTATTTGTTGACAAATGGTATAATGGTAGATACAAGCACTCTACTTCATAACATAGTTATCTAGAACAATATACGGATGTTGAACAAAACTATGATGTTACTTGAAGCAAGTTCAACTCTAGCCATCCCACAAAGGAACCAATTCACCTAATGTGAAACCGATTCTAATAAAGTAAACTTAAGAAAAAAGTTGGATCCAATGCCATAGTCCCTGAGGGGGCTGGGCTCAACAAAATGTCAAAAGATGAATGTGAATGGGGGGAGAACATAAACCCTAATCTCAAAAAATATTCCAGTTCTCTTCCCCTCACCTCCCCTTACAAAGTGGTGCTAAGTGAGCCAGATTCAACTCATACCAGCTCATGGCATGCTTGGAATTCTGGGCTTGTTGAACTTGTACTGGCTCACCTCATTGGATGCCTAGAAAATCTTTTCCTCTCGTCCCTTTTGGACTGACGCCAGGGACAATACTGGGGACAGTGGGATAGTGAACAGCTTAGGTTTTTGGGTCTCCTCAGAACCAAACCATTCTTCGTGGTTTCAAATGAGTTAGTGCACTCAAAGTGAAAGAATATTGGAACAACTCCATGACCTAATGACACAAGTCGAACAAAACGAGTATAAAATTTTCCCGAAATTGTTAATTAGGTACCCGCTTCGATGATCACACTAAATTTTCATACAGCACCAGCGTTTTCTTTTCAATTTTTAAATATCAATTATTTTGCCAATTTTTTTGGTCCAAAATTTTAGCCCCAAAAAATCAACTTTGCACTAGAAAAAACCAAAATTTCTGAAAATTTTCACAAAAAAAATTGATGGAAAAAAAAACATTGTATAGAACACACACACACACAATATGTAGATTGTTGTGGTGAATAGTGCTTTTGTCATTCTGGGTATGGATACAAATAGGGGGTAGAAGTAGGACCATAAACCCTAAACCCATATAGTAGTAGTAGTAGTTCTATGGGTGGCTGTTGAACTTCCTGAGGAGAAGGGATTGTCAGCTTCAACATTGGATTCCATGAAAGTTCAATAGACACCACCACCACCAACAACAACAACTCCACTTTTCCATGGACCAGTTCAAATGTACCCAGCTACTAGTAAGGCTAAAAATATTAAACAAATAGTCTTTTGGATTGTTGCACTCACCCTTGCATTGTTGCCCAAGAGCTAGGTACAATGTGGAATCTGAAAGTAGCTGCTTCTGTAGAGGGAGGTGCAAGCATCCAAGAATGAGCTAGAATGCTTTTCTTTAAAAACTTTATGGGTGGTGACGAGGTTGCCATACGTAGAGCTCACATTTACATACCATTCTTCAATCATTTTTCCTCATCCTCAAAGTGTTTGACAACTTTCGGTGTTTCTAGCACACGAGTCTTGGGTAGATATGGTCTCTAATATAGGTACAAAGTAAAACAATAGATAGTCTACTTTTCTCTTGAAAATCTATTGAATCTTTTATAAAGACAATTTGCACTTTCTTTGTGTGAGATTTCCAATGAGAGAACCGAGTCTTGACCAGTGTTCAGTTGTTATCAGAACCAAGAACATACCCAGTGGTTATCAGGGTAATTCTTAGGGTTTATGGGCTAACTGTAGTTCTCCCAAAAATTTCTTTTTAAAAAATCCATGAACCAGTAGTTCTGATATATAACCGTGATTCATTTTTTTTGGAAAAAATCAAATAACCAACTTTATAACCGCTGGTTCTTTACTGATTCTTTTCATGAACTCTGTTGGTTGTTTGAGGTTTTAGAAATAACTAAAAACCTGTGGTTCATAGGCCTCATTGGTTTATCGAGCATAGTAAGCATGCTGTTACTGTAAGTGAGGGTACTTCTAGGTTAAGTGTTCTTTCAGGTGTTCCTCCTCTCTCCTTATCTCATATGCTCCTTGTGTCTATGGAAGGTTGAGTACTTGATTTGATCTTGTTCCCCTTGCAATCCACCCTGGTTGGTGGTTTCTTCTTTTGGCTTGGACTTGGATCCATCCATCTTGTACCTTTCTCTCTCCCTTTTTTTTTGGGTGCTTTGTTTTATGAATGTTTGGCAAGTTTTCATCAAGTTTATCATAAATAAATAAAGAAATGAAAAACACATGGCAAGGGAACAAGAGAAGAAAAAGGAAAGGACTGAAATCCAAACAAAAGAACACACCCGAAAGTGCAGAACCCATAATTGGGAGCCCTAAGAGGAGAAAACACAAAATCTAGGACCTAAAGCCATCACCAGTAGCACGAAGCAAATCATGCAAGGAGATGGGCAAAAAACCTGGAAGAACACGAATCCTAGATGACCTTGATAGACTCTGAATGTATGAACTATTTCTAAGGTAATATTTGAAGCTTGTGTGGGGGATGTTTCGCAGAAAGAAATGCCTACACATGAGGTTATTATGTGTAGGGTAACGCCCAAGGAGCAGGTCGTTCCCAAAAATAAGCACCCGCTAGGTGGAGCCAAGGGGCGCCCTTATTTGAGGAACGCCCTCCTATGAGGGCCTTACACTGTTACCAGATGTAAAGCACTGCAGCACATGAATTTTTTTTCAATTTTATTTCTCCAACTGGATATCATGGGGAAAAAACGGAAAAATGATGCAAGGACACAAGGTGCACAACAATCCTTGTGCAACAATCTTTTGTAATGAGGCTTGAAAATTCACAAGAGCAAGAACTGATGTTGTGAAGTGAAATACTCGATTCCAAATGGGTTTTTGCCATTGGTCATTTTTATCATCTCTTGAATTCTCTTGAATTCAAGTCTGTAATGATTTCCCCATCAATCTCTAGGGGAATTGAGTGGAACCAATATGCCTCCTCTAAGAGCCATGGAGTGGGTGTCCCATCTAGTAGCAGCTGATGGTTCTGACAGATCTAGAGAGATTGGACAAAAGACAAAGCATTTGGTGGTGACTAGTAAAAGGGTTGACAACTTGAGCTGCACTACAGAATGTGAGAGAAGCAACAATGTGGCACCAAGTCAGCAGGAAGCCTCTGAAGATTAAGATTATATGCAATTTTCAAGCCTCTACAATTGCCTTGTGGCACATCTTCATCAATTTCAAGAGTATTCCAACTGGTTCATATGGATGCTCAATCTCCTCCAAGATGCACCAAACTAACAATTCACAAGGCCTTGAAATTCACCTTGAACTTGATATAGCTTTTTTTCAAAATTACTATATATCTATCAGGTTCAAGGTGAATGCAAGGCCTTGTGGATTTCATTCCTTGCAATAACAATTTACTACTTTGCACATCATCATCATCATCATCATAAATTTCAGTGATTAGGTTGTGACCTTGGGTATGTAAAATGACAATAACCAACAAAATCCAACAAGCAGGTGCAGTCTTGTTGCAATGATTTGATTGAGCCACACACTGAACATCTTCTAGAGTGCTTACATATCCTGCAGATTTGGGTGGAGTCTATCCGTAGCTCTTTGTTGCAATTATCAAATTTCTTCTTAACCCTTCTTCTTGGGTGCTTCAAGTCTTTAGCCTCATATCCTTTGGACCTTCAAAATGGTCCACATTGAGCAGGACCTTATACTGTAAATTTCCCTTGGACAAGTATCGTATGATGTAAACGCCCTCCTACCCCTAAGTCCAGGTGATTATGTTAGGTAAGGTTCCTCATGTAACACACAGGATCAACATAGGCTTTTGCAAAACTGTTGTAGCGGATCCATGCCTTCTCTACACATTTGCACCTTTAGTGCTTTGCTACATCATCATGGTTTCAATGTATCAACAAAAGGGTGGCCGCAAATGCATTATGGAGCTTTCAAGTGTATCTCTAGCTCTTCATGCAGGAAATTTTGTTTTGAATCTAATTACATTCTTTGAATTCAAGATGTAGTGAGGTCATTGTGGCTGTGCTATGTTCCAAACATTTGATTTTAGATCTGCCTTTTGAGATTACATTCAAAGCACGATATTTTGAAATAAGCACTCCAACATGGAAGAAGCCCTTGATATTTTATCATACTCAAAAACATAAGATACAATTCTCAAAGTAGAGATGGATTCTCCCAAACAAGGAGGAGCAAAAGGAGGTATGCCAAGTGCGCCTTGTAAACAAGTGTACCTCATCCTTTATGTGTATGTTCAATTTGTGGTGCAAATACAGCTTGGTGGTGCTGCTGAATGATGGCTCAATTTTTGTCAATATCTTTCATGTCAATTAGTCACAAAAGTCATCTAACATTGGGAATAACATGCCCTATTTTGTGAAACCTTTTAAAAAGGAGATTGCACATCATTATTAATTTCTTAGCTTTTAAAAGAATTAACGACATATCTAGGAGGTTTCTAGTATGTCACATACCTTAACTAATCTCTTCATGGATCGTAAGATCGCACCCATAAAAAAAAGTTGATTAAGATTTGACATCTACATCTCAAAAGCTTATTTTGATGGGGAGTTTATTTCATTTGGTTGTGGAATTGTGTACTTGCAAGTTTCATTAAAATTCTCTATATCTAGACTTTGGAAATTAGGCATAAAAAATGCTAGTGGTAATTTGTTTCATGGACAATATTCAAGTGGATGCCAATTAGGCAATCACATTAATGGCATCCCATGGAACAAATTAAAATCATCTTTATGTCACAAGTTAATATGTGAGATTTATGTCACATATTAAAAACCTCATGAGATATCAATTTCAAATCCAAATGATTAACCCTTAATGATTTGAAGATGTTGATGATCAAACTCTTCTTGGGGCTTCAATTCACCACTTTGCATTTTGAAGATTTTAGGAAATGATTTGAATGTAATGTTAGGGAGTTCATGTGAAAAGTTGTAAGCTATCATCAAACATGAAAAATCTATTATCATAATCCCTTGGTGGATTTGGCTCGCAAATGTCAAAGAATTAATTTAACTTTAGTTTCTTGGTTCAACATGGATTTTTAACTTTGAAACTTTTGACAATAAAAAATAAATTTGTTGTAAGATATTTTTATTTTGAACAATTTGAATTGCTTTAGTGGTTAGGTGATCCTCAACTCAGTACCCTCCCTTCAAAACAATGAGAGATCAAACTTTTACATCTTAAGCAATTTTTCAAATTTTTAATAATTTAAGTTATGTCAAAGCCTCCAAGATACTATGATATTGGGAAGCATGTAATAAATGGTTTATGAAAAAGAAATTCAATTCTTGCCTAAAGCCAAAATTGTTTGATACACATGACCTAGTTGGGTACCCACAAACTATAGAAAATAAATGCATAGCCTATTAGATTTCATTTTGGCAATATTGATTCCTATTTGTGGGGAATTTGATTAAGACTTGTTTGGTTAGGGTTTTTCCCTCCACACATGCTGAACCTTAGTTGAAACCCAAAACCAAAACTCTCTTTGTTCACAAACCCTACCCTTGAAAATGTGTGGCCTAATATATTTTAATCCAAAGACTTGGATTTATATTCAAGAAATTTCACTCTTAATTTTCAATCCCCCTGAAATTGCTGCAATTGCAAGATAATAATTTCGCAAAATGAGTTGAGGTCCAATCATGACTTTCTACACTTGTTTGTAGGTTTTCTAGTTTTGGTTAATAGTTTTGTATGGTTTTAGGGGCAGTAGACAACTACCATATAGTTGAATAATCAAAAGAGATGCATTAGCAAACCACAAAGGAAAATGTACATCAAAATTTAAAATTGGTCATTTTTGTGCCTATTCAATTGAAGTATACATTTGGTTTTTTGATAGGTATCATGCATTATGCCAGAGTTCATGAAAGAAATACAATCATGAGTTAGTTTGTAAAAATCCTACTAGTTTGAAATTTAAAAGTTTCCTTCATGACTTAAGAATTAAGGTATTGGAAAATGGGACAAATCCTAAAATCAGACTTGACATGGTATAAGGAAATTGATATTGTAGCAAATTTACTACATTAGGATATGAAAAGGTTCAGAAGACAGAGACTCCTCTCCTATGCTTCAGTTTGTAAGGGGACCAGAATTGTTTGTTTTTAGTGTGTTCTGTGACCTTTAAGCACTGGTCAGATCTTAGAAAGTGGCATTCCCCACTCCCAATATTGATAGCTTGTTCTATTTATACTTTGATGGAAAATCAAAATACAATACAATACAACATATTGCACTGTGAACACTAGAGATAAGCCTCTTGATATTTGGTGACCATCAAGAACATTGAACAGCACGCATAGAAGCTTGAGGGAAATGTCAAACATCAACCAACATCGTCAGTTTTTGGTCAAGAACTCAATAAAACATGCAGCTCCCTAAAAAAATCCAACTAGAAATCTGAAAGGTGGCATTTATTTATTTCTCTTCTGCATCTTTGAAAGCCAAAGCCAAAGGGTTTCCCTGATTGACCAATGGCAAAACAGAACTCAGCCACTTTGAAAACATCTATGCAAAAAAGTCAAACTTGCAGCAGTCATTAACCCAGGCTCGGTTTGATGGGGCCTTGATGGAAACTTCCAACTAGCAGAAAGAAAGTGTGGAACAAAGGTCAATCCTGATACCAAATGCGTACCCAACCTTCAAGAATTGGTGAAACAGTTGCATTTGCCAGAAGTTCAATGCAAACCCCTTGCATAAGCAAGTTGAAGTCTAGCGTAACATTTGCTGCCATGAAAGCCAGTGAAATCCTGACTCCAGTTGCAGTTGTGCTATTGTGGTAAAGCAGATTGTTTGTTGCTGCCTCTCCACCGTGCAGAGGGGACAGCAGAAGAAGAAGAAGAAGCAGCCACAGGATCATCAATCTTTTGTTTGACAGCTACTAGGACAGAACTTCCAGTAGCTTCTGTATGACGTACTGCTAATCGCCAGGCTGCATAGACTATAAATAAGCCATTTAAAAGCAGTGCTGCGGTCCAGAAGGCAACTTCTGTCCACCCACCCCACTGCACGTCCATGTGTACATCATGACTACTGTTGTGCTCCATTTTCCTATCTGCACAAGTCCGATCGCAGAGGAAACTCCACAATGGCACTTTCAAGGTAACCATTTTGTCAGTTCCAACCAATCCAAAACAAACAAGACAAGAAAAATATGTCAATCACAAGATTGTGACCACACTCATTCTTGTCACTCAAAGTATTAGACAGTCAACTTCACCATGGATGGTAGTGACTAGCCACCCCCATTACTCCCCACTAACTTACTCAGCTCCCCATGGTGGGTGTATAACTATCTGCTCAAAATTCATGCAATCATACAAAAATCTGTGTCCTGAGTTTCTGGTGCATTTCCCAAAGCAACAGGATGACTCAGTCACAATGTGAGCTGGCACTCAACAGACATAGCTAATAAACCATTCAATAGTATCCTCATGCAAGCTGCAATTCACTTCTGAGAGTAAGCTTCATTTCATTTTTCGCATTCCTCCTATACAAGCAATTAGCACCTAAGCCTAAGGCATAGTAGAGAGGGCTTCATTCTCCCTTCCTCTTCTCTACAATAGCTTGTGAATATACTATCAAACAGTTCGTTATGAACAACCAGAACCTTGGTTACTGAAAACATGCTGCCAACACATTTTGATCACTTTACGGTAGATTGGGTTTGCATTTTCAGCCAAGTTTTACTGCATGATTGATACATTGAGATTTACAGTCATTCAAGGATAACCTAACTTGCAAAGGAATTATCAGAATAAGTAGGTCAAAGCTAAGAGATTCAGCAAGTGGGTTTGCATCTTCAGCCAAGTTGACCATATTATTGATGCATTGAGATTTACAGTCATTCAAGGAGATACCAACTTGCAAAAAAATCATTAGAAAAAGTAGGTCAAAGCTTAGAGATTCAGCAAACTTCAAGCAATACACAATATATTGCACCATCAGCAATCACGTCCGCCACTCACTCTGCACATGGCTCATGTGTGCTCATGTGTGAAAGGACAAATTTCTAACAAGTGCTTTCTGGGATAGCAAAAGGAATTCCTCAGATTCCCACTTCAAGCTTGCAAAGAAAAGTGACAACTCCCAAACATGGTCATAAAGTCCTCACTGACTTTGCAGTATCTTGCAACAACAGAGAAGTACCTCAGCTTCCCCTGTGAATTGTGATGTCCTCCTTTTGCTCTGTGCTTGTGAGTCTCCTTCCCTTCTCAGTGCTCCTCAAGAACCCTGTCCAAAGAGTTGTTGCAAATAAGAAAGAAGTTTCTGGAACTGCTGCGGGCGACCAAAAGAGCTGGACCTCCTAACATCTAGAAAGAAAGAGAAATTCCATGATCAACTAGATGCTTAAAGGCTCTTTAACCCTCTCAGAAAACATAACAACAATCAATCTTTTTCTTATTACATTCAGCAAAGAAATGCAACCCCAGAAAATGAAGAGGCATGAACAAGTTTCAGAAAAAGTGTTTTGCAAAAAAGAGATTATCTAAGAACAACTTTCTACAGAGAAAAGGTGGGGGCGGGGGGGGGACAGGAGCTCCGGCACAAAAGTCATGAACACTTAACCAAGCTCTAGAAGAAACACAAAACAACAGAATCCAGATCCAAAACCCTAGGAGAAGGGGAAAAAACAAAAAACACAAGTTGTTCGACAAAATAAGAAAACTACTCACAAATTGAAGAAGTCGACTACTGCTGTATTACAACAGAAGGTCGAAATCGCCGCCGCTACCGTGTTTTGTTCCCCGCAACGGATTGTGTTTGTGTGTAGTTGTTGAGAAAGGCAGAAGGAGAGCACAGAAGACGCCGCAGCAGAGAGAAGAACGGCATTGTATGTGTGGGGAAGCGAAGGAAAGGAAGCGCGAGCAGCGGTAGGAGTCACGAAGGGCGTCCGCGGAGGCGAGCATCAGCGGAAGCATATCCGCATCGTGGATCCACCACCTTTGTGTCTCCTTTCTCTGTCTCTCTCTCTCTCGCCTGACTGGATTCCTTTTTATACTTCCCCGCAACAGCCGCACTCCTCCTTTATTCCGGAATTATACAGATTTGAACCCGCGCCGAGCGGTTCTTAGGGAAGGAGGGGAAACATACCCGCCGGTCGTCATCCCAAGCACCCCTCCTCCTCCTCGCCGGTGCGCAACGTTTTCAAACAGCCCGGTTTTCATACACACACAACTGCGGTCCTCAACTTGTATAAAGCCAAAGAGCCGGCCAAGAACCTCCGGTTCTTTCATGAAGCCCTGTTGGTTCTTTGAGGTTTTTGAAAACAACCAACTGGAGCCGGCTTGTTCCTTTTTTTTTCTTTTTTTTTTTTTACAAGGAATTGGAATTGGTGGTTCTTTCATTTGGAAATATTTCGAGAATCGGAACCAACCCATGATTTTTTTCCAAAGTTCAAAGAACCGGCCAACCACTGGTTAGAACTGCCAGTTCCAGTTACTAAAAACAGAATTAGAGTAGGGTTTGATTTTTGGAACCGGTTCCATAATCGGAACCCCAACCAGAAGTGGGGTTCTTTGGTTCTATTTATGTGTGGAAACAGAACCAGAATGGAGTTTTTGAAGATATATAGGTACCTAAGGGCTAACCAGAGGTTAAGTATTAGTTAACTGTTGGTTCCCAGTCTGGATTGGATTACCTGGATGCAAACTGGGCCTGAATTTCAGAACTGGAACTAGAACTGGAATTGCAATTTCCTGTTTTTTTAATGAACTAGACTTAGAATTGGATTCCTGACTCCATTTAAGTGGGGAATTGGAACTGAGACCAGTTTTCATTTAATTTTTAGAACTGGAACCGGAGAGGTGTCACCAAATGAAAAACGAATGAAAAATGACAATCCAAAGGTTTTAGTGCTAAAGGATTAAAGAACCTATTGGGACAAAACATTGAAGGGTACAAAGCAATTTTTGGTTTTCATCAAAGCTATTTACCTAACTCATAAAAGTTTTGAGAGGTCTTGACAAAAGATATGTACTAGTTGTGTAGGATCTTTGTTTGGTTTTTAATCAAATTTCAATTGTACAAATCAATTATGAATAACTTAGCCTTGGACCCTTGTTGATAATTGACCAATTTTGCAATACGTAGCCAATATCAATTTAACCAATGTTGAGTGGTTATCAAAAACAAGATCGAATCTCCAATAAGGCAATTCTTACACTTCATAATTACAAGTTTCAAAAAATCAGTTTTCAATTTTTTTTAAAAATCAAATATTTGTCTTAATATCAAGTTTAACTTTTTCATGAAAATGGTTTTTTTTTTTTTTTTGGATTAAATAGAATTGACCATAATTTGATTTTAATAACCAGCCAAAATTGGGCATGTGGAACATGAAACATTTTCCAATTGGGTTGAGTTGCATCCATTTAATGTGAATTACACTATGTAATTGAATGTAGATAAAACCTAAAGGTGAGGGCATTATTGAAATAAAGGCCCATTAGAGGCAACAATCAAATGTAGGCATGATTTTGGCAATGACTTGAACGTTGAGTTTTATGTTAACAAATGGGAGATCTACTCAAGTGCAAACATAAATCTTTATTGAAAGGAAACTACAACATGATGCTCACAACACAAAACATAACATCAAGAACTCCTCAAAGTTCTTATCACATGAAATACACAAACTTGTGTAATGAAGAAAAGAAAGCCAAACCATCAATACCAAGGTATTTAACTAAAAGATCAAACC
>Ga0116231_10007659_pt1 | contig 19570 bp, 17 predicted proteins | sample S1TSphgellanicum_2_FD_89695 | JGI IMG/M metagenome (GOLD analysis project Ga0116231, IMG submission 89695) | Host-associated microbial communities from peat moss isolated from Minnesota, USA - S1T2_Fd - Sphagnum magellanicum MG | ecosystem: Host-associated > Plants > Peat moss > Unclassified...
CAAAAATTTCAAGAGAAGAATACACACACATTTATGATCAGCAAACAAAAAAGCTATTGTTTGCTGTTTTGTGGGCTACATCAAAACACAGAACAAACAACATTGTTTTGTGGGTTTTCTTTTTCTTTGTTGTTTGTTTTGTGACAGACAGACAGATGGCTGCTGCATCAGCGGATGTGTGAGTGAGTCTCTTATTTACCCATTCAACGCACCAGCCGAGAGCACATGCTCTGATTACATCCTCATCAGAAAGCTTCTCATCTCCACCTTTGAGCAAACTCAAACTATCGATTACAGATGTTCCCCGGTTCAGTTTCCCTGCATCGCGCACACATCCAGAAGAAAACAGAAAACAAGAGCTTCAAAATGATTTTCCTTTCTTCCACAAATGCTGAAACAATCTTTCTTCTTCTTGCACATCATCATCATCATCATCATGCGCACCTCCAGGTACAGTGTAGTCCAACATCTGCACATAGCAAAAAACCACAAGAAGAAGAAGAAAGATTGTTTCAGCATCATGTGTTGCAAAGTTTGCCAAAGATTGCAAAACAAAAAAAAGAAAGGATTCCACGAGCATCTCTCTCATGAAGCTTTTGCTTCCGTCATAGCTCCTCTTTCTAAGCTTTGGTTATGCATTCCTTCTTCTTGTGATGGATCTCATGCCAAGCGACAGAAGGAAGAAGAAGAAAGAAATGTATGTTTGTATGTGTGGCTCGCCTCTTCAACCCAGGATCGCGACTCAGGCGTGTACTGAAACAGATCGGAATCGCTGAGAAGCTCCTTCTTCAGCTGTTGATAGACCTCCAGGAACTGCGCCTTGCGTCTTCCTCCTCCTGCTGCTGCACCACCACCGGCATTGTTGTTGTTGTTGTTTCCTTCTCCTCCTCCCTTTCTTCCATTCATGAAAGAGGCAGCAGCAGCCAACTCTCCGCCCCCTTCTCCTCCTTCGACCGTAGCTGCTGCACCAGTCGCCATTGCTCTGCCCACGCGCTCTTCGATAGTGCAACAGAAAGAAAGAAAGAAACAACAACACTTCTTTCTTTCCTTCCTCGCAACAACAACAACGACAAAACCTTATAAAACAAAGAGACAAAGAAGGACTAAGCAAGTTTCTCTCCTGCAGGTAAGTTGTACTCTTCGGATTCTACGCAGAGGGCTCCACAACATCTGCAGACAAAAAACACAAAGCACAATAAACGGAAACCGTCTCCTTCTTCTTCTTCTTCTTCTTCTTCTTGATCTTTTTGTTCTGTCGTCTTCCTCTTCTCTCCTCCACTCACTTTTCCTCTTCTTCTGTCAAGATTTTTGTCATGGCCATAACGTGTACGGACCACGATCGCTTCTTACCTATATAGCTAGCTTCCAGCCGGAAGTATATTCTCTCTGCAGGACTGTCGCTTGTGCCAGCTGTGTTCTGCAGAGAGACATCCAGAGAGACAGAGAGAAAACTCTTGTTGAGGCCTCAGGAATGTCAGACTGGAATGGAGCAAAGCATACAGAGAGTGGCAACACAGAAGATTGGCAATTTCTCAAAAGCAACCGACCACCACCGAGATTCAATCTATGAGGATGCACTCTGGAGGAATATGGAAGCTTTTTGTTTATCAGGGAAGTTGTGTTATGTGCACTAGTTTGATCCCTGTGCCTAATGCACAGGTGTGTGTATTTATGGTACATATTACAAAATTACAATTAGAAATTACATTTCCAAAACCTCTTTATATACGACATTCCGCATGTATTCATCTGGACCCTGACCGCTGAAAATCTTGATGTTTGCACTGCTTGTGACCTGTGAGATAGCAACATACCATAGGAATAGACCGGAGACGACAAATAGCAACATACAGCTGACCATAGGAACAGACCGGAGACGACAAATATACCCCAACGTTGTTCAACTTGTAAGTAAGTAGTAAGTTACTTATTTATCAATCTGTTGAAAATTATTTCTTTGTTTTTGTATGTTGATAAGTTCTAGTATCCAGACCCCCTCCCTATTCATAATGGTTAAGGTTTCTGGTGCAGCCAATTTTCACATGCATCATAATAATACCTTTGGCATCCAACATCCTATTATTATTGGCAAAATTGTTTTTCTGGGCAATCTGATCATTGCTATTACCAATATATCTATTAAGTTTGTGTGCTAAAATGGCATCTGACATCCATTGCCATTATTATTATGGCAAATGCAAGCCTTGAAATTGCAAATATCTAATAAAAGTGTGCTTAACGGCTGCTCGTTTTGGCATCCATTGAACTATAGTAAAAAATTATGGCAATGTAAAAAGCATTGAACCATATCCACCACCACCACATAGAAGAGCAGAAGGAATAGAGAAACTTTTCCACAACACTGTGAAGGTATCGCAACAATAATTGCAGTAATACTGTCACAAGTTACGCTCACAACAGCGTGGCAGAACATCACCTTCATCATAAATGGCAGTGTAAAAAACCTCTGGAAAGCTACAAAAGCTGAAAAATCATTTTCAGGAAAGCAAAAACTGACTCATCTTCCTCCTCCATTAGTACTGTGCATCTGGGGGAACACAGAACTGTGACATCACTGAATGCCATCCAAAGAAACAGAGATCCCAAAGCCCCACTGCCAAGTCCACAGTCTTCTCTGTACTCGAAAACTGACCTTCAAAAGTAAGCTAAGCATCCCAAGGACCCCTTTTTTGTGGGCCACTGCATCTGCACCAACTCTCCCACCCCTTGTCTCTGAGAATCATGCAAATGAAAAGAAGAGGAAGAAGAAGAAATGATGTAAGTAGCAGAAGATGAGAAAGTTGAGCTTGTTGGACATGATGGTTGTCATGGGTGCTGCTCAATTTGATTCCTTGTGGGTGCATGCCAAGCTGTTGCAGTCAAGAATGGAGAAAGGGAGAAATGGGTGAAGAGAAACATTTACCAAAAGTGAAGAAGCCAGGAAGAAGAAGAAGAAGAGGAGGTTAATGGAATCTGCATCAACAATCCTACACCACATTCTCTTGCAACTCACCCCACTTTTCTCATTACTCTCCTCAATCAAACAGAAACAAAATTTCATGACAAGGAACAATTGCCACTGAAGTATGATTACCCCAGTCATCATGATCTGTATCTGCAGTATCCAAGACCAGATATGTTAAAACACAATTTTCAGGAAGGAAGTTGTATACCCAGGATGATGTTTGAGTGTAGACAAGTATATGATAATGCACCCAAGCTTCAGGCAAACTGTCATACAAATTATCTGCATCTTTTACTGTACTTGTATCATCTATCATACTCTCACCATCTGGTTGTCCACTTTAGAAGATGTGACACATTTCCATCACCATAGCCACAATGTCCATATTTCCTTTGGGGATCTAGGTGCAGGTTGGGTTTGCCAATATTCCATAGAATGCTATGTTGAAAGTTATTACATGACTCGCATGAGGAAAAAAATTCCACACAAAAACTTGCGAGAGAAATCTCTCTCAATGAGCTGTGAAAATAGGAACTGCATCCTTCTCTGCCACAAAAAGGGAGTGAGGAGAAGCAAGAGTTGCTGTGCCAATTTCCAACAAAAAACAAAACAAGAAGTTTTCCTGCTCCTCAGAGTCTTCATCATCATGATCATCTCCCTGTCAAAACTGTTGAGAGTAAAGGACTGAAAATCAAATCTGTATGGTGAACTACTTTACTTCTATCCAGGAAGGTCTGTGTATGTGTACACGATCATCATCCAACCCAGGTCTTAGGGTTTAGGTTCTCCACTCTCTCCTACGACAAAGAAGTGTCATTTTCCCACCTTCCTCATGGAGCATTCACTTTCATACACACACACAGATACTGGGAAGAAAAAGAGGCAATGAGATCCTCACTCACGACATTGCTGCTGAATACAGTGCCACCACCATTGCCACCTGCTGGAGGATCTGGAGCACTACCCATTGCGATCCATTTCCTTCAATTTTGCCTCTACAGTTCGAGGACTGTCCTTGGACTTTGCCTTCTTGTCTGCTGAAGCCATTAAGACCGCTGCAAATCACCCACCCAATATTGCAATTACAAATGAATGTGCAATCTGTGTTGGTGCTGCTGCATGAGGAGTGCATATGTACTCTCATATGGTTAGACTACTGCATCATACTTGTAGCAAGCAGGGAAAAGGAGACACTCAAAGCGTCTAGGGTTTTCGGAATTTCTCAGAGATTTCCCTTGTCTCTGGAGAACAATCCGACAAGAGTTTAGTTTCTGTGCTTTTGCTTCTTCAATTGTAGACCTACAACTGAAGCACAGAAAATATAATCAAAATCACACAATGAAGGGGATTGATTTTCTCTGTGTGCTCACATTGAATGCTCCTCCTCCAGATACTCTTAAAACCATGCAGAGCCATGATGTGGTTGGGACTGTGAGGACCATACCAGCAAGGGTTCCAATGGCACATGCCATCAGCAAGCGCATTGTTCTCTTTTCTGACATGTGTGTGGGCGTGTATGTGAGAGATTTGTGTCCAGTGCGGCAGATGTGTACACTGAAACCCTTCCACTCTTCACCTTCAGCTGCAAAAACAAACTGGCAACCCATCTGTGTCTGAGACTTGTAACTCGCGCAATACAATGTGGTTCTAGCAAGAGACAGTGACAGAGACAGTGACACAGAAGAGAGAGTACCTGGTTGTTGCGATTTTCGTTAGAGAAAGAAAGAAAGAATTACAGGTCGCGTCTTCTTCAACCTTGCAAAGAAGAAGAATTAGGGTTTGAGGCTCATGGAAAGAGAAGACTCCCTTCCATCTGCATTTTTTTTTAGTGGGTTTTGTGACTTGGCTCTCTACTTGAATCCTTCTTCACATTAGAAGAACAAAACAGTTTCTTCTTCATCTGGTATCATCTGCTCGTCTTCTATGCCATCACAAAAATGCTTCTTCCCTCCAAAGCAGAATTAGGGTTCGAAGCTCATGGAGCGAATAGATTCCCTTCCATCTCCATTCTTTTTGGGGGGGTGGGTTTTGTGCCTTGGCTCTCTCTTGAATCGAGCTTCACTTTTGAAGAAGAAAAGAGTTGAGTTTCTTCATCCTGATATCATCTGCTGCTCCTCCATGCCATCACAAAAATCCACTACTTTCTGCGGCAGCTAAGAAGATATCTCCAGCAAGCAATTCAATTATAGAAGAGATGGAGATGGCTCTTCTACAGTTTCCATTACATCATACTTTGAAACTTGCTCTTGCAGCTTTTGAATACCTACACAATCCTGCAGAATTGGTATTTCTTTCTGTTGTCAACTGGGGATTCTTCCATCTCAACTATGCAAAAGTATGAGGGTTTTGTTTCTGAGATGGCCAACATCCTCATTTCATCAGAAATTCTGGAAGCAAAATGTAATTCGTCAAATCCTCGACTAATCTTTACCAGGTTTTGTTGCATGCACATTTCTTTCTCTTACAGGTTTCACAGGTTTCTTCTCAGCACAAACAGCAATTATCATCAAATGGTGAACAATGCTCAATGATCATTCTCTGATATAAGACAATTATGATGAATCCACACTCTTATACCGAGGTTTGATTCAGGTTTTTCCTCAGTAGAACAACCACCTGACATTCATCAAATGGGTGAACCATGTTCAAAGATCATTCTCCAAGACTTGCACTCACAGGTATGTATATTTATGGCACCTGACACACATTCTCTTTACTCCCACTCAAAATCCTTGGTTGCAATACTGTCTACTACTATTGTGACCTAACAAATCATCCCCTGAGGTTTCAGCCTTGAAGTTGCTGCTTCTCAGAATTGAGAAGACTCTTCAATGTTTTACTTAAAGTGTATCTATGACACAAATTTTCAGCTGAATAATTTTGCAGCCTACTACAAAGAGGGAGTGCACAAGAACAAAGCTGCAACAGTTGCTCCCTTGTTGCTGCTCCAGTGACATAATTATAACAACTGCTTGAATTTCAGCTGTTTTAAAATTGTCATAATTTCAATACAGAAAGACTGACTAATCTTCTTCTTCTTCTTGCTGGGTTGATTTTGCTGTTAGTGGGGGGTAACTCCTTGTAGTTCATTTGCACAAATCCAGTAACACCCTCCTGGCTTCAATCCAAAAAACATGATGAGGGTTTCTTCATTTTGATTCATCCCTTTCCAGAGAAGCAATTGTTTCATCTATTCTCTCCATGTCATCACCTTCAAGTTTGTATTTGTATCTTTCATCATCATCTGTTAATGCACACAATGTCACTCCCCTCTCATCTTCACCATCTTGGGCAGCAAGCCGCTCTCCTTTTCTTCTCCGCCACTTCAACTTTGAGAGTGCCAAACTTGCTGGTTGACCCTGCAGCCACAAAACCATCAATAGTATCAAACCAGGAGCTCCATTTCCTCTTAATGGTATCGAGGATAGTATTGATACTACAATACTTACTTCACAAAGAATGGGTCATTATTCAAACCATCTGTGATGTAAAAGATCACCTTCACACTGTCAATTCTCCCCGAAGAAATGCTGCCTTCAGGAGCTGTGTCTGAAGGGGTGCAAATGGTGACAGTGAGGGCTTCAGACTGCAGCTCAGAGGAGCTCTGGTCCATCTGTCCTCCCTGTTGTGGGTCTTGCTCCATGATTGTCCCTGTTGGACCTGCAATAGCGACTGTAGTGGAAGATGATAACATCACATCATCTTGAGCAACCCCACTGGCTCCATTCATTGCTCCCGAATTGCCAGATATATCAACCTCCTGTCCTGGAAACTTGCTACGAGAAAATAGAAGAGGTAGCTCCCTGTCCATCACCTCTCTGTCCTGCAATCACAGCATGTACAGAATTCTAGGGGTTTAGGGTCTTAGAGAAAAGAAAGTTTTTGTATTATATGGACTTTGAAATCTATGAGTTTTACAGTCATAGGTGCTGAGGCATTCAGTGTGAAGAAGTTGCCATCACAAAGATCTACAATTCCAAATGCACCAATGTCTTCTAGAGAAGTGAAATATGAGATTCATGGCTGCACCCTGTTTTCTGAAGAGGAAGACTCTCCATTGGACAATGTTGTATTTCCAGCCCAGAGGGGTTGCTCGCTCAGACGGGCATCTTTACTGGCAGTCAAATCATCCTTCAAACTTCTAGGCTTCCAAGTTCGCCTCACCTTGGCCTGAATTGACTCAGCAGAGGGAAAAGCTTTCAGTCCAAGAGCTCAACACTTAGCACCCTTTTAGAACTACTTCTCACATCGATCAGTCAAAGGAACACAAAGGAAGTGGAGAAGATGAAAAGGCAAGACTGCAGATGAACTGGAAAGCAGCAGTGGAGGATAAGCGCCTCTTGATTGACCTGGAAAGCAACAAGCCAATCGCTGTCTTTCCCTACTTTCTTATCTAAAGTCTCCTGAGCACGAAGCTCCATTGATTCACGCATCATCTGGCGCAAAAATGAAACATCATTTGACATCACCCCAAGACCTCGCAGCAGCACTGATCCAAGTTGAAGACTCGTCTGCACAGCAATTATCCAGTACAGGTACATGAATCTCAAAACCCAGAACTAACTCACCCATTTGCTAAAGGTGGTGTTGGCTATGTTAGCTTAGAATTGTAAGATTGCAATTGTGAGGGCAATCTTCCACTCATGTATCTTTCCAGGTAATTATTAGCTTAAACCTTAAACCCTTCAAAACAACTGGGGATTGTCTTTCAAGCTACTTGAGGTGCAGACTGTTGTACTGGCATCAGGATCATATCCAAATTTCTTCTACACCCATTTACTCTGTGGCAATCATACCTCAGCATTTTCCAGAAGAGAATCAGTGGTTCCTGCTTGCTTCAATTCCAACAAATGGTCTAAGTCTTGTGCTCTTGCGTAAATGGGCACCTGCATATCCTCAACATTACATAGAATTATGCATAGTCCAACAGACAGAGAGGCAGTATATGAATGTTTTGCTTTATACAAAAAGGCTCTACACACTGGAGAGTCTCCTGAAGAAATCAAACTCCAATCTCAATGACCGTTCCAGGAATAGCAGTTTTTCTGAATGCTCATCATGTACCTCTCTCTACTTCAACAGTCTGGAGCAAGAACTAGGCTCCTAGCAGTGTCAACAGTTGTTGAAAGCAATTACAACTGTTCAGATGATAAGAGACCAAAACAAAAAGAGACAGGATAAAAAGGATGGAGTTTTTTTACATGGGGGAATGCAAGGCGGATTCTCTCAACTGCCTGCACTGACTTCTGCCTGCCTGTATACATCACCATCACTGCCTTGGGCATTGAAATGCCTGCAGTGGCCAACACTTCTGGTCGTGATCCATCCCCATACAGAACTGGAAATCCTAGTTTACGTGCTGCCTGCGATCAACAAAAGATTCTGCTTTCAGATGACAGCAACACAACACAAGAAAGCAGAAACCGAACTGGAGGCAGTTGGGGGGGGGGAGAGGGCCTATAATGTCTTTGTTTCTTCTCTGTTGTAGTTTCTATATACAAGACACCAAGTGATAAAGCACCCTTTTTGTTACCTTCACTCGCCCTGGATCAAGATCAAATGCAACATAAGGCCAGCCAGCTGAATCACCACCAAGACCTGCTGCTAATGGAGTGGATAGAAAATTCGCAAGAACCTTCCCACACCAAAATGCAAAAATCCTCTGATTCATCAGTCATTGACAAAGATTGCAACAGAGTCACACCAGTCAACTTTGTGGCAAAACTAAAACTTGCAAAGCAAGATTCCAAGGTAAAGAAAGTACATATTACCTGACCCATTGATCCAAACCCAATGATAACAACAGGGGCATTTGCTTCATAGTTTTTCAGGTCCTGCAGTTCCTGCAATAATTCACACAAATGGGTCCTCAACTTAATGAGAAGTCCAGATCTTTGAGGATTCCAAGTTGAACTTTCCATGGCTTGAAGTGTACAAAATGGGCACTGAGGGCTTAGGGTTTCACTAATAAGGGTGAGATAATTATATTTGTGGACATCATCTCCTTGTCCTTTCTATAAACTATTCATATATTTATCTCCCTGTTGTTTCCCTAGAGCCTTTAAGAAATGCAGGAGAAGAAGAGATGGGGCTCAAATCCTTGAGCAAAGGCAGAAGAAGCATACGTCTTTTGATGAAGCATCTTCAAAATGAACCTCAATGTATTCTGCAGCATTTCGACCCAATTCATTGAGAAAGGGTGTCAATGCCATTGACAAAACCACCACAATAATCAACAGCCGATTCAACTCTAGTGGGAGAACACCAAGTCTGCCAGACAACAATGAATCATGAAATTTCCAAATTAGCTAACTGAATGGTCAATCAAACCATTTCACCTTCACGCAGATTCAGTGAGTGGGAAAAATGCAAGGCACCAAAATTTGGTTTCCATTTCTATTGCATGCTTGCATAAGATTTTTGAACTACAAAAATGTTTCTGGATTTTCAGATTGTGGGGTCTGAAGTGAAAAGGAGTTGTATATTATATACCGGTTAGCAAGAGAGAAGACAACGAATGCAAACTCGCCACCTTGTGAGAGAAGCAAGCCTGTGCGAACACTCTCAGAGAGTGACAGCCCTACTCGAGGGCCAATGGCTGTTATTATTGCAGTTTTGATTGCTATGAGACCCGCAAGCAGCGCGATCACATTAGGCCACTCACGCAGCAATAACTGCACCATTTCACCATGCACACCTCTTTTTTATGAGTAACACCAACAGCTCTCACTATAGTTCTGAATCAACTGTGAAAACCAGACAGATCCAAAAGAAGCTCACAAGAGAGAATTGCTGTTCTAGAACTAGCAAGCAATACCCAGCTTCCATCTTCAAAAGTTTACAAGGAGCAAGTAGAGACTATTTTAACAACAATGTAAAGGTATAGCAAAAGCGAAAAATTCCTAGTTAAATCCCATGAACCTTGCACCAACACAATAACTCCAATGCAAGGATGGAAAATGACATGCTGGTGTGGACCAGTGTTGTCTGGTTCCAGTTTTTGGCTGGTTCTGGTTCTCAAGCTGGTTCTTGGTTACCCAGACAGCAGGTTTTGAATTGTGAAAAAGGATTCCAGAACCAGAACCAACCTCAGAACCAAAACCAGAACCAGAACAGGCCCCCAGCTAGAACCCAGTTTATATCATGTGGATGTGATGACAAAGTCTATTCATCTGCCAATGGCTGCTATCCATCTTGGGTGTTTGAGAGCCACATATTGGAATTGCAAACAAAAGGGATGCGAAGTGCTGCTTTGCCACTGTATGCACAGAGCTAGAAAGTATAGCCTGACCTGAAGGTCAATGGAGGTTCCAGTGGTGACAAAAAACAGACCCAGCAAAAGGCCTCGAAATGGGCGAATGTCAGATTCCACCTGTGTCCGATAGTTGGTTTCTGCCAATAGGGCGCCAGCAAGAAAGGCTCCAAGCTACAACCCACAAGTCAGAAATATTCTCAATGGTGTGTCAAAAATCTTTTGATTCTGGCCTTCATATGCAGATGCACACAGTTGCTTCTCACAACCAAGTGTGACTTTTTGTTTAAGACCCTCTCTTGCCCTAAGTCTGCATAGAAATACCCATAAGATTCAATCATGAAAAGACAACCAGCTTTGAAACTTGCAAACTTGACATTTCTTTCAGCACTGAAAGAATGTCCTACTGCAATCAAATCAATTTGAGGTCTGTGCATGAAGGGCAAAAGCAGCAACATACTGTGTCACTGAAGCCCAATTTTTGAGTGAGGAAGGAAGTCCCTGTAACTGTCAGAAGACACAGTGCAACAAATGCCTCTGAGCTCCTGGAGTTTGCAACTATCTGTGACCACAAAACAAACCCAAGAAAATATTAGCAACTTGGAAGCTATGGTATCAGAAACCATGAATTTTGACATTTCTCGACAATATTGTAGGGCAGAAATCTGAGCATGAACCTCAAAAATTCGACGTAGAAGAAGACGACCCCCAAGTGAGATGGCACCGAGACCAGCAAGGGCCTTCAAACTCTCTGCTGCTAGTATAGGCCACAGATTTTTCTCTGCCAAATTCTGCGAATACCGATTCAATACTCTTCATGTCAGCAAGCAACATCGTAGAAGCTAATGCAGATCCCACACTGGATTTGCATGTTATTGAAGTAGGCATGGGTGGGTGGTTCACAAAGAAAGGGGATATGGGTCCCAATTGAAAAGAAGGATATTCTCAAAGAAAAGTTACCCCTGACTCCAGAATGGGAAGGATGACCAACAGTGGCACAACTGCAATATCCTGCCCCCGATCACAGTGTTAGATGAGCAACAATGCTCCTTAGCAATGATCCCACATACTGACAGTAGGGGTAGAAAGCCTTACACAGCACAGAAAATATGACAAATGAAGAAAGAAAAAAAAATCAACTTCCCCTTCCATCACAAACAAACTTTTTTATTTTCTCACCTAGAAATTGATAAAAAAAAAACTCTGATACTGGCCTTAGTTTTCTCATTTCCCCTTCTGTTTACTTTATACCACTGAAAAATTGAACAAAAATAACAGCACTACTAGCCTTATTTTTCTAAACCCTAAACCCTTATTTTTCTGCTCTCCCCTTCCATTTTAAGGACTTTTACCTGGAGAAGAAGAATTCCAAGAGTTGCAGAACCAAAACGGGTGGGTAGCTCCCCCTTCTCCGCAAGCAGCTGGTATCAATCCCCACAGCCCAACCCCCCCTCTCTCACTTTTGACCTAAGAGCTCAAAATAGATAATGTTCATTGCAATTCAGTGGACTCTTTTTAAGTGTGTTTTTGCAGGCAAACTACAAAAAAATTCTGTTTCAGTGACAAACCTGTAGCACGAAAGCTGATGAAGACAATGATAGTGCAGCTCCAATGACCACTGCTTCATCCACTGTCCTGATATTCACCTGTGCTCACACCGCCGCCCTCACCCTTTATCACATGTACAGCTCATCATTCGAGCACAGTCCAGCTTCCTTCACATTTTCCTACAGGAGATGGGAACCTGGCCAGACCAAGAAAAGGGAACCCTGGTTGAAATATGGAGACGAGCTTGAACATCTTTGGAGGGACAGTTTAAGAGTATAGATGTTTTGATTATGGAGTACTCACCAGATCAGGCCGGGCATGGAAGAGCCACTCCAAAATACGTGTACCCACTGCACCATTTGGTGGCAGCTCGAATGCCGTAAATGCCAATGTTGAAAGAAACACCTACATATGTTGAAAACAAAACACACAAACCATTGCCAGCAATACAACGTGATTTTTGTTAATTTTTCTTCAACAAATAATGAACCATGGACTGTCAACTTTCCCAAACAAAACTACTCAATTTGATTCATGCACAGCATAATTATGAGGGATGGATGTACCTGAGCAAGACCCATGCCAAATGCAAATTTTGCCAGTGCTTTCAATCGTGCTAATGAAAGCTCCAATCCCATCTCAAAAAGCTGCAATCACAAACCCAAAATCCTTAGTCAAAAATTCTATGAACTCAATCTAGGTCAATGTGTGCCCTCTTGCAGGTGGCAGAACGAGAAGGACTAGGTTATTAGCAAGAGGATGCCAGCTACCACATGTAGTCGAGGTGTGGAAGCATCAAGACTATATCCAGTAGATGGTGGCCTCAACTTGGTGATGGGACATAATCAACAGGAAAGGCAAATCAAGCTGACAGCCATTTCTAATTACTAGCCCTTCAGAGACAGAAAGGGCTCTTCAAGGATGAAAAGTAGATTACTGCATCTAAGTTCAAGAAAAAGGTAGGTTATCAGTAAATAGCATTCGTCTCCGGGACGAATCAGAATGCAACACATCAGCTAGATCTACCTTCCCATTGATTATGGGAATATTAAAACAGAGCATTGAATTGGTCCTGGACATAAATAAATACTAGCAAGAACAGAAGGGGCTACTTACAAGGAAGAGAATTCCAAGCTCGGATAAAGCTTTTATATCAGTCACACTGTGAATTAAGCCCAGCTGGTTGAGCACAACTCCTGACAGAAGAAACCCTAAAATCTGATACAGAACATCACTTGAGTCAGTCAATGGTAATACTATCATTCAGGAATCATTTGCAGTTCTGTTTTCTAAAGCTCATGAAATGGGGATGGGTGTCCAGAAAGTGTGAGAATAGTGTTACCGGGCTCGCTTTCATGGCCTTGAAAGTGGGGATGACAAATACAGTGGCTGCAAGAAATGTTAGGGTATCGAGCCCCAGGTTATTAATAACATCCATGCCGCTAGCTAGCTCCACTTGGGAATGAGTAACCACCCATCTCCGTCTTTGGTATCTGTAGTACTTCTGAAGCAGCAGCATCTCATTTGCAAAACTGTGGGAAAATGAGTGTTTAGTACTGCTACATAATAGAGGCGAGCTGCTCAATATCCTTTGTGATGGTAGGGATTGAATCGGGGATAATAAACAGGGACACAGGGAGACCACCCTTCTGGCATATTGTCTTGGAGATGCTGTTAAAGATTGACAGGAGCAGATGCAGGCAAAATGCAAAGAGCCCATCTGCTGGTGTTTCAGCCAATTTCGATGAGTCTGGGTGGTGCGAGGGATGAAAAAATTATTCTTGTTTGAATTGTTTGCATGAAAGTAACTGTATCGTGCATCCAGCACCTGTTGCAATGCACATTCGTTTCAATTATAAAACAAGTCAGAGATGATACAACAGTCTTCCAGAATGCATTGCAAGCATCAGCTAGGGTTAACACAACTAATTATAAACTGGCTGTCTGTTGTTTTTCTCTCTTCTAGATGTGTTGCCAAAGAGGTCTGGTGCAGACTGCTATGAGAAGCCAAAACTGGAGGCTTACTTACCCATGAGGAAGAGGGAAAATGGCGAGACAGAATGTGAGAGGAACACCCTGCCATCGCTCCAAAAGAGAATATACAAGACTGTAGATTTGCAGCGGCACTTGTTCAGGTTCCTTTGCCGAAAATTGAAATGGCTGCTTAATTGCCAGGCTCTCTCTCCTAGAGGTTCTGCCCACTGGAAGAACCTCCTTATTGAGTACAGCAGCACCAACCTACTAACAAATCTTCTTCCCACTGCAGAATCACCAGAGTACTACAAACACTCATGTCGTCTTTTCCCTTCTCAAAACAGAATCCTCACCTTTCTGAGATCCCTTTCAGCTTGGGTATAATACCCAAATCATTCACACAACAACTAATCATTTCCCTTTGTGGAGATCCTTCATTCCGCCAAGAGCTACCCAAAAAAAATCTCATCATCTATCTAGTCTTGAATCCTTTTCAATTCATAAAATGGGGACGGGAAATTTTTCACACTTTGCAACAGCAGCATTACACTCTCCACAAATCAGCCCTGCATTTGATTGCACACCCAAAACCCCAATAAAAAATGCCAGATTAGGTTTTATGGTCTACCATATGCATATCCATATCCTCTGACCCAAATCCACCTTTTCACACAAGAATCAAGCAATCAATTCATAACTCCCCTTTTGAATTTGTGTTTTGCAAACTGCTCTCTGTTTGCACAACAACAAACCCATCTTTTTCCCCCATTAAACCCATCAACTCATATGTTTTCCTCAACATGTTGAGAATCATAAAACCCTCTTCTTCTTTTGCATCCCGTTTTTGGGAATCAGGAGATTGCTTGAGAAAAAAAGCCGGTTGCAAACTTCCCATCACACAGGTACTCTTCTCATTCGACAGCTTGTTGATAAATTCAGCTCCAATGAACTGAGGTGAGAAAAGGGAGAGAGAGAGAGAGAACTGGCCTTGGGTTGCTTGAGAATCGGATATTCCTGAAGAATCGGAAGTCATCCTTGGAGCGCAAAACTCTTGGGCGAATCGCTCGGTCCTCCACCCCAAGTTTGGAACTGCGGCGCTCAGGCGAAGATTCACCAAGCAAAAGAGAAAAACGAAAACAATGGATAAGAAGACAAATGCGCATCAAAAAGCTCACGTGCGAAAAAAACTCGCTTGGAGAGATGGATGATATAGATGAATGCGCCAGCCTAATTGGAATCCCTGTTACAAGGAGAGAGAGTTTAGTGATGAGTACGAACGAACGAAGGAACGACCGAACGACATCAGGCGGGCGAAGGAGCAGCAGCATGAAAACCAACCAATTTGTGATTAAACACGAGGCCAGCAAACAACGGGTTTTGGATAAGATTGTGATATGGCACAAGATTGTCCAACAACGCTGCACGTATCACATCCTCTCTCTCTCTCCCTCTCTCTTTTGTTTTGGGTCAATTTTGTGTTGTAGCCAAAGTGGCAATGATCCACTAGAAGTTTTAGCAAATTTTGGCTACAAGCTAAATATGAAAGTAGAATTTTTAAATAACCTTTTTTTTTTTTGGCTACCAACTTGAAACCATGCATATAAATGTCACGATTTTTCTTAAATTTTAGTCGAATTCTGCTTGTTAAAACCCTCAAAAAGCACATGATTTTAACACTTTTGATTTTTAATATAGCTAAAAATGTACAAGTGTTTGATACTCACACCATGTGTAGTTGGGTGGCCCTCAGCCCTAACTCCCAACCCTTATCTGGATAGTGCCGGGTAGGGCAGCAGCAAAAGTTATGCCTTGTAAAAGAGGGGTTCTTGGGCCCATTTGGCCCTGACCCGAGGTGGGGGGGAGGGCGGATGTGTGGGGGAGAGGAAGGGTTTAGAGTTAAACCTTTAGGAAGGGTTTAGGGTTTTGCCTTTGAACCACCAATGAACCCCCATTCAATCCCCTATGAAACTTTCATGAAGCCCTCTAAACCTTTGAACCACCCATGAACAAGCATGGTTTTTTCTGCTGCCTTCCCCATGTTATCCCAAAAAGGAGTTGAGAGTTAGGCTGGGCTGAGCCCCTTTACACTATGGTGAGGACCATGACCATGGAAATGTGGAGAGCTCTCAAAACACATCCAAAGGTTGTTCTATGAAAATTCAAAAATCATTTATGTGCGGGCTTGTATCATTGAGTGAAATGTAAAATGAAAATAAATGTTATTGAGGTTACAACATGTCATAATGGAGCCAAAAAAGTTAACTAATTAGTTTATGTAATTTTTAAATTTTTAACTTGATATTTGATGTAACTTACTTACTTTTGGTTTAGGGTTTGTGCTTCTTTTATTTCATCACTCTCCTTTCATTTTCCCTATCTTCATTTTTTTTCCCATTTTAGCTAATAAGATCACCATGGATCATAGAAGAGAAAAAAATATGTTAAAAAAATCCAACCAAACATAAACTTTTTTAGCCCATGGGCTAAAAAACTTTATGAACACATTCAATTTTTAAATTTTTTTAAAAATGAGGATAAATTGATTAACCACAACTTTTTTGGACCACGGGTTAAAAAATATTGTGCTTACCTTCAAAAAAATTATTAAATTTTTTGAGAAAAATCATGACAAAAAATTGGTTGACTTATCATGGTTTTTTGGTCTCATGGTTTAACAAATGTCCAACCCACCTCTCTATATATATAAGTTTGGACCATCAAATTTTGACCAATCATGGTTTTACAAACTTGTGACCAAGTCCACCTATTTCCATCTCAAATAGGTGGGCTTAATTGCAAATCAAAATAAGTGAGCTTGACAACAATTTTGTTAAACCATGCAACATTATCAACTAGAAAAGAAGGTTATCTTAAGTTACATGAAAGCAAGACTAAAGAAGGTATGGGCTCCTTTCAACTTGAGAAACATACTCCTTTAAAACGGGTCTATTGAAGATACAAAACTTTGAACATAAATACAAAGCCACCAAAACCCAACTTCTTAAGAAAATAATTGGGACATAATCCTCCATATAAATAAAGCTTATACACCAAAGGAGATTGGTAATTAGGCCTAACACTTTGCCAAGGGGCCTTGAATAAATTCTCATGACCCTGGACCCATAATGTCCCAACATACCTACATAATTTTTTTGTCAAAAGTCGCCAAAAAAGATAAGAAGGAAAAAGGAGGAGATATTGTGATGCACCCCCAGGCTCCTTGATGGACTCAAATATGAGTCCAAACTAAAAACAATCGAAAAGTAAAGAATTAGGATACGCTCTCTGGCTCGTAGCACTTGAGGGGGTAGAGGGGTGTGCTTGAGCTCCTGGATGGGACTAGGAAGAATGACAAGCATCAACTACTCACACAGACCTGCATAAAACTAACACAAGGTGGTTAGTGCATAGTTAGAACACCTTTGGTGTTAGGACGAACCACGAGCAAACTCAAACTCACAAAACTCACCATAGCCCGGACTTGGGGGAAGTCACCACCTTCCCCCTTATAGTATACTTTGTGCCTCTCCGCAAGGCCCACATCCAAATGGCATGTTGTCCCGGGATTCCCAAATGGGAGTCCCAAAATTGCCAAAGTTGGGACTCCCGCAAATTTGGGGCCCCATAACTTTGTATGCAAACCTCGGATTGAAATGAGGTCTAGAGCAAAGTTGTATCCCTCATCGAGAGCTTTCCAACGATATGTGGCATGCTACCTGCACGCAAGGAAATCAAGTCGATTCCCGACTTTTAGTGGTCGAGAATCAAATTGGCAATTTGACTCCCAGCCTTTCTTTTGGCCATAACTTATGTTTCAGATGTCCAAATGGGTGATGTGAAACCATTTTAGACATCTATGTTTCAATAGCTTTTCAATAATATAAAGAACTTTTCAATCTAATGGGTTTTGACTCCTGCAATTGCTCCCTAAAGATTTGGGAGTCCACTAGGACTCAAATTCCCCAAGTGGGAGTTGCCTTGGGAGTGTGAGGGTTCATTCTCTCACACTCTCCTGCACTCTCGAGAGCATGAGGGGTGACCCCCGACTTCCTTCTTGGCTCGCAACCTTGCAAGCCCTTACTTTGGTCGCAAGCCCAAGGCTAAGGTTGCGACATATTGTTTGAATGAAATAAAAATATTGATGAGTAACACATGAAAACAAAATGCCCAAATCAACCTATGCGTATCCTAACAGAAGAAAATCATCGATATGCACCACGTCCTAATATAGAGCCTCTTTCAAAAAATGCATGACAAAGTCTTAAAAACCCATTTACACACCCAAAATGCATAAGCCATCTATGACCAAAGTGCAACCTTGAAAAATATTTATGCTTAAAAATATCCCTAAAGGATTCCAAAGCTTACACTTTAACAACTTGACCTTATACCCAATTCGAATTAACTAGGTCAAAAGGTGGTAAAAAACATGGATAATTTTACTCATAACATTATTACAATTCATGGTTTTTTTTACTAGGTTTTTTTAATAAAAAAATACCCAAAAATGATAGGTGTAAAAAAGACCACCATGTCAATGTAGACAAATCATTTTGTACATGTCTAATGCAACCGGGTCGTCAAATTAGACCTTGTCATTTTGACTAATGGAATGATTAACAAAATGATTAACTATTTGATTGGTGGATAGTGGACCATTTGATTAGATCAAATTTATACTTAAATTAAAATAATTTTTTGGATTATTAATTTTAATTTTAATAGGTAGGTAAGTAAGTAGGTAGGTAAAAATAGGTTTAGGTAGGTCAAAAAAAGGCACTTAAATAGGTAGGTGTTAACCTAGCCTACTTTAACTACCTTAATATAACCTACCTACTTTAGCCTTCTCAACATGCACATAGGTTGTAAATATAAAGAATTGAACCCCAAACCTTCCCAATGATAAATCAAATCCTTACCAATGGACTACACCATCAAAAGTATTCAACTTATATTAAATTTTTTATTTCTAATATTCATTTCACATCATTAAACATAATGGTTAGACCTAGGTGACAATTAATGACTAAACTTAATGCTTTAAAATAATGGTTACGCTTAATGGTTAAACTCAATAACTTAAAACAATAGCTAAACTTAATGGCTAAACTCAAGGACTTAACATAATGGCTAAACCTAATGGTTAAACCCAATGACTTAAAATAATGGTTAAACCTAGTGACTAAACTCAATGATTTGAATTATTAATTATACATTGTGATTAAACTCAATGACTTAAATATTGGCTAAACCTAATAGTTAAACTCAATGGCTTAAATTATTAACTAAACCTAATGACTAAATTTAATGATTTATATTATTAGCTAAACCTAATGGATAAAGTAAGTGATTTACATTATTAGTTAAACAAAATGGTTAAACTTAATGACTTAAACTATTGGCTAAACCTAGTGGTTAAATTCAATGATTTAAATTATTAATTAAACTTAGTGATTTAAATTATTGGCTAAACCTAATGGCTAAATTCAATGATTCAAATTAATGGTTAAACTCAATGATTAAACTCGATGACTTAAAATAATGACTAAACCCAATGGCTAAATTTAATAGCTTATAATAATGGTTAAACTAACGCACCCCCAACTCCTCAAGGGACTCAAATGTGAGCCCAAGTATAAAGCAGTGGAATAAAGAGGAGTTGGAGCACGCTCCCTAGCTCACAACCCTTTGAGGGGTAGAGGGGCGGGTTGGAGCTTCGGGATGGGACTAGGAAGAGTTGACAAGCTTTAGTCACTCACACGGGCCTGCACACAACCCACACAAAGTGGTTAGTGCAAAGTTGGAGCACCCTTGGTGCTAGGACGAGCCAC
>Ga0116231_10007660_pt1 | contig 19568 bp, 15 predicted proteins | sample S1TSphgellanicum_2_FD_89695 | JGI IMG/M metagenome (GOLD analysis project Ga0116231, IMG submission 89695) | Host-associated microbial communities from peat moss isolated from Minnesota, USA - S1T2_Fd - Sphagnum magellanicum MG | ecosystem: Host-associated > Plants > Peat moss > Unclassified...
GTTGTGCACCGATATCGATACGATGCCGATCGAAGACGCGGCGAAACAGTGGCCCGAGGACCAGAGCCCGTACCTTTCGGTCGGGCGAATCACGATGCCGCCACAGGATCCGTGGAGCATCGACCGCGTGAAAATGGTTGACGATGGCATGGCTTTCAATCCGTGGCATGCGCTGGCGGCACACCGGCCGCTCGGAGCAACAATGCGGGTGCGCAAGTCCGTTTACGAGGCCGCGGCGCAATTCCGCGCAAGTCATAATCATACGAGCATCATCGAGCCGCGCAGCATCGCGGATCTGCCTCACTGACTAAGGCTCGATGACGAACATCACGGCGGAGTAGCCCGGGAAAGTATACGTCAGAGTTCCCGCATCGATGGCCACGTTGCTGGAATGTTCGATGGATTTCATGTGCGCCGCGGAATAGACATATACCGCGGCGGCGGACGGCAGCCTCAAATTCGCGAGTGCAAGCTTGCTCTTTAGCGGAGACGCGGTTTTGTTTATCACGAGAATGGTTACCGCGTCGTCGCCCGTTCGCTGGGCAGCGTATACCGAGAGCAAACCTTGGTTGCTGCTCACCGCGCTGATCGATACATTGCCGAACTGGTGGCCTTTGCCATCGTAGTTACGGAACATCCGAAATGCATAGGCGATCGGGTCCGTGGGGGCAGGCGGCTCCCACATGTTGGCGAAATCCAGGTGCTCGCGACCAAAAATGCCAAGTACGTCCATCTCGGCGATGGCGTCAACGATGGATTTCCGGCCGCTGTCGATGCTGTATTCAGAAATCGAAAGCTTGGTGCCAGGATAGTAGCTGGTTATCCATTTCTTGAAGCGCGGAATCAACTGCATGGGGCCGTGGAATTCATCTTCCTCGACCCACGTGCCGCCGTTATAGGTGGGATCCCATAGCGTCCTCGTCGCGGCGAGCTGCGCCTCCGGCGTGGAAGTGTCAAAATAGTAATGCTCATCGAAGTAATCGACGAGTCGTACGTGATGGGTCTTCTCGTAATCTGCCATCTGCTGCAGATAGTATTCGCCGGCCCATAGACCGTTCTGCTCTCCCGGATTCCCCACCCATCCGCCGAGCGTGAAGTCGGACGGACCTAGAATGAGCGCCGAGCCGTCCGCTCGTTTGACGGCGGCGGCATATTCTTGCCCGAGCTTTACGATCGTCGGATAAGTCGGAGTGCTGGGTTGGATGTCGCGGTGCGTATTCGACCAGCCCGAGGGCTCATTATCCAATTGGTAGTACTTGACGCCGCCGGCCGTGGCCGTACCAAACCTGCTGACCAAATGCTGCACCCACGCTTCCTGCAAGGCGGCGCTGTTGGGGATGTGATTGGCCAAGATGTTTTTGTCGTGCAGTTGCTTCGAGTCCTTGCTCGCGATGCTATTGCCACAAGTTTGCCTGACCCCATCGACGACGGGAAACGCATCGGGGTTCGTCGATGTTTGGGCGCCATACTCCGAGAGCGGGAAGCTGCAACTCAGTGCATACGACTTGTTGACGTAGGGGATGATCGGGATCGTGATCAGTGCGTGCGCATTCGCCGCCTTGTAAGTATCGACCATCAGATCGGGCGACGCGCCGGGCTTCGGCGCCGAAGTCGCGCCACTACCGCCCATGAAATACCAGTCGAAGCCCGAATTGCTCGAATCGACGCGCCAATTGTAGCGTGTGGCACCGTCGCCGCCCCAACGTACGTTGCCAACCTCAATCTCTGCGGCGAATGTCGCATCGAGTCCGTAGTTCGCGATGCCGTAAATGTCAGGACTGATGGGGCTGCGAGAAGCCGCGGCATCGACCTCGAGCGTGGGTGCTGCCGTCGACTCACCGTACGCGATTGGCGCCGGCGCAACGAGAGGAAGTACAACCAAGCAGCTGAACAACGAAATGACTCTTCGGATTCGCATACTGAACACCGCAGTGACTTATCGACGGCACAGGGTATGCGAGAACTGCGCTTGGCGCGGAATGTATGCAAAGCGCGACAATGTTTCGTGCCGCACCTTTCCTGACGAGCCCGATGCCGGAATCAGGAGACGGTGGGTTCCAATAGCTCGTATCGAGGCGATGGCACTGCTTCGAGCCACACCTCGAGGTCCGCCGCCAAGAGCGGTTTGCTCCAGTAGTAGCCCTGACCTTTGTCACACCCCAGCGTCCGTACCACGCTCGCCTGGGCTCGCGTTTCGATGCCCTCGGCCACGATGCTCATACCCAAGCTGGATGCCACCCGCACGGTGGCCTCGATCAGCACGCGGTGATGAGGACTGGTGTCGGCCTGGCAAACGAACGAGCGGTCGATCTTGACCGTATCTACGGGCAGCAGGTGCAGGCTCGAGAGCGATGAGTAGCCGGTTCCAAAATCATCCAGCGCCAGCGTCAGTTGCAGGGCCTTCAGTTCGCGCAGGCGCGCCTGTACGGTGGCATCCTGCGCCGCCAGGCTTTCGGTGACTTCGAATTGCAGCTGGTTGGCGCGCATCCCGGCGGAGCGCAGCGTCGCGGTAACCTTGGCTACCAAGTCCGTTTGATACAACTGCGCACGCGAGAGATTCACGGCGATCGAGTCCGGGGCCAGGCTGCCAAAGCGGCGCTGCCACACCATGAAGTCGCGGCATGCGGTGGCGAGTACGAAGTCGCCGACGGCGCTTATCAGTCCGCATTCTTCCGCGATGCCGATGAAATCCGATGGCGGTATCAAACCGCGGTCGGGGTGACGCCAGCGCACGAGGGCCTCGACCCCCGCCGCACGGCCGGTGTGCCCGTGACGGGACTGCATCCAAACGACCGGCTGATACATGACGAACAATTCGTCCGCGCCCAATGCGCGGCGCAGATCGGATTCGATGCCGCCGCGCCTCGCGGCACGCTCCTGCATGGAACTTTCGAAGACCACGAAGCGGGCTCCGCCTGCACGCTTTGCCTCCCTCATGGCGATGCTGCCATTTTGCAGCAGCGCATCGGCGTCCCCGCACGCCTGGGCCCCCAGCGCGATGCCGATGCTGACCGCGCAGTGCACCTGATGCGTACCGATGCCGTAAGGCCGATTGAGGATCTCGATCAGCCGCTGCGCAATCTTGTAAGAATCCTCGGCGTGGCTCAATTCATCGAGCAGGATCACGAACTCATCGCCGCCGATGCGTGCCACCTTCGACTCGGCATTCGTGGCCCGGACCACGACGTCCTGCGGCCGTATCCCGTTCTGCAGGCGTGAAGCCATCAGGGACAGCATTTGATCGCCGATTTTATGACCCAGCGTATCGTTGATCTGACGGAATCGATCGCAGCTGATGAACAAAACGGCGATCTCGCGATCTACTGCTCCCGAGACGTTCGTGATTGCCTGCTGAATGCGCTCGAGAATCGCAACACGGTTCGGCATCTGCGTCAGCACGTCGATGCGCGCGGCGTCGCTGAGCCGGCGCGCGATTCCCTGCTGTTCACGCCGCACCTGCAGCGTGACGTCGCTCAAGACCGCCATCAAACGGCACTCGTCCAACCGAATCAGGCTGACCGACAGCACCTTCGGCGTGGGGTTGTCGACATCGACGGGGGCCAGAGAGATGCGTAAATCCTCACAGATCAAGCCGCTTGAGCCGCGATCCTCGGCGGCCAGCGCGCGCAGTTCCGGCGCCACGACATCCAGTACCGCGAACAAATTGTCCAGCATGCCGTCACGCGACAGCGGCATCAGAAGCTGTGCGGACATGGGGTTGAGCATCTCGATCTTGCCGTCGAGGGCCGTTTGTACCAGGCCAATGGGTGCCCGATACAAAAATTGCATCAGCACGTCGGGACTGGCCGTTAGGTCATTCATCCAGCCCGCCTCATGTCGACGACCAGCATTCAACCCGGTTGCGCCCTTTTCTTTTCGCCTCATAGAGCGCAACATCGGCGCGCTTGATCAGCGCATCCAGCCCGGAAATGTCGGCCGCCATCGTCGCCACGCCGGCACTCAACGTGTAGCGGATGGCGTTACCATCCACCGCCACGGTCTGCGCTTCGACGGCGCGCAGCAGCCGCGTTGCCACCGTGAGGGCGCCTGCTTTTCCGGTTGAAGGCAGTACGACCACGAATTCCTCGCCGCCCAAGCGCGCTACGATGTCGGCCTGGCGGAAAACCGCCGTCATCCTGGCCGCGAGATCACGCAGTACGGCGTCGCCCGCCGGATGGCCCCAGGTATCGTTGACCCGCTTGAAATGATCGGCATCGAAAATGATGAGCGAAAGCTCACGCGGTGCGCGATCCCAGCGCTGCAGCTCCAATTGCGCCGCTTCGAAAAACGCGCGGCGATTCATGAGGCCGGTGAGATGATCGTAGGATGTCGAGCGGCGCAGATGTTCGCCGACTTCGCGCTTGTCGGTAATGTCGCGGATGACGAGACAATAAGCCGGCTGATTGTCGTCCTGTTGATCGCATGAATCGTGCAGCGGAGCAATGATTTCGCTGCCCCAGAATTTCGAGCCATCGAACCTGGTTCGCCAGCCGTCATACAGGCTCCAGCCGCTCAGGTCCGCTTCGTACAGTCGATCCAGCAGCCCCTCTGGGGTCGTGGCGTCCGCAGCGGAGAAGATCGAGTAGGGCCGGCCTATCACTGCTTCGGCGGCAAAGCCCGTGACACGTCCGAGAGTGTTGCTGCAACTCGTGATGCGGCCCAGCCGGTCGAGGCTGACGAGCACGTAGTCCGTTACGCCAATCATGATTGCGTTGAGCAACGCCTCGTTTTGGCGCAGCAGCCGCTCGCGCTTGACCTGTTGAGTGACGTCGCTGAGCACGGCCATGAGCCGGTTGGCATCCAGCTTGACGAGAGTCAGGGAAAGCAGCTTCGCGTTGCAGGTGTCGCCCATGCCCGCATTGATCTGAAGGCGTACCGCATCGCACACGGTGCCCTGGCCGAGAAAGCTGCCGGCCAGGTGGCGCAGGTCCGGAGCGACGTTCTGGAGCGCGGTGAAGAGGTTGCTGAGCGTTCCGTCCCGGGACAGCGGCATGAGCAGCTGCGCCGAAATCGGATTGATGAAGATGATTTCGCCATCCAGAGAGGTCTGCACCAGACCCACCGGGGCCAGGTAGACGAATTGGAGCAGCGCTTCGTATTCGCCGGCCTCAGCGGCGCTCTGAGCCGGAATCACGGGGCGCGAGCAATGAGTACGTACCGCAGCGCGTGTTCAGGCTCGGCAATGAGGCGCAACTGGACCTTGATGGGCCGCATGCGCAGGGTCAGCACATAGTCGATCGTCGCATCCAGGCGCGTTCCGCTGTTGGCCGCATCCTCGAAGCGTTGCGCAACCATGTAGTTGTTCATGCACGGCGCCACGGCCGTGAACAGCTGCTGTCCCATTACTCGCTCGCGAGCGAGACCTGCGGATTTCGATTCGTGCTCGTTATACAACCGAACCACGATTTGGGCGTCGATTCCAATGACCCCGAAGTCGAGTGCATCGAATTCGCCGGGTCCCATCGCTGCGAGCTTGCCGGCGATGGAGGCTTCGTTGAAAGCGATCGACATAAAATGACCTCGGTCCATGCTTAGCGCATGCTTGGCGCATGCCACAAGGGTGTCGGCCGGGTTCAGGGAACTTGAGCGTTGCTGCCGCCACCTTGATACAGCGATGTGACGGACGTACCTTTGCCGGTACTCGGATGACTCTCGTCTGCCAGCCATCCATCGCGCCACTCCGCGAGCGTCTCCTCGAGCGTGGCCTCCAAGACTCGAAGTGCCGACCGTGCGCGAGGATTGTCGGGCGCCTTTTCCAGAGCCTCTGCATCGTGTGCGAGCGCGGCGGCGGCGATGTTGGCGGCGGCACCCTTCATGTCATGCGCCAGCAGTCGAATCTGCGCGCCGTCTGCGCGCCCAACCGCATGCTTCAAGCTGCCGATATTTTGCGCTGCAAATTGCGCGAAGAGTACGATCAATTCGCGCGCGAATGTTGGGTCATCGCCGATGCGCGCGAGCAGCGCCACGGCATCGAACAGCCGTGGGCGCGGCGGCCGCAGCATCGGACCTGTAGTTCTCATGCCGCCCACGAACCGCGCCAGCGCCTCGTGCAGGCGCACTGCATCAATGGGTTTCGAGAGGTAATCGTTCATGCCGGCAGCGATACATTTTTCCCGGTCACTGGCAAGGGCGTGCGCGGTGAGCGCGATGATCGGAACGGCGGCGTTCAAGACACCCCCGGCGCCCTGGCGGATCCGTCTGGTTGCCTCATAGCCATCCATCTCGGGCATCTGACAATCCATCATCACCACATCGAAGGCCTCGGCGGCCAGCGCCCGCAGGGCTTCCACTCCATTGCCGACGCATCTAACGTGCGCGCCCGACTTGCGAAGCAGGTGGAGGGTGACGCGTTGATTCACCAAATTGTCATCCGCGACCAGTATGCGCAAGCCGGTTATAAGGTTTGGATCCGCATGACTTCCGGAAGCAATAGGTGCGGATGTGCCGCTGATCAATTGGCCGAGCGCGCTCAGCAATGTCCCAACCTTCACCGGTTTGCCCACCACCCGGTCGTAGAGTGACGTATCGGCGTTGGCAGTGGCGGCAGGCAAGGATCGCAACAGCACGAGGACCGGGGGTAGCACCGCGAGCTCACGGATCGCCATGGCGAGCCATGCGCCGTCGTGATCGACATAGCTCGATTCGAGCACCACTGCGCCGCATGTCTTGCCGGAGCCGATGCTGCGCCGATACTCCTGCAGGGCTTGCTCGGCCGTCGCGGCCGGCACGACCTCGCCGCCGGCGGCGGCGATGTGGCGCGCCAGAATGGAGCGTAAGCGCGCATGACCTACGGCCAACAGTACTTGAACACCCGTCAAGGATTGCGGCGTCGCAGCGGCCGGCTCTTCTCTCGCTGTCAGCTTGACGAAAAAGCTGAAACTCGAGCCTACGCCCGGCTCGCTGACGACGCTGATCGCGCCGCCCATGGCCTCGGTCAACTGTTTGGCTATGGATAATCCGAGCCCGGATCCGCCGAATCTGCGTGTCGTGGAACTGTCTGCCTGGACGAAGGGCGCAAACAGGGCAGCAACGCGGTCGGGCGGAATGCCAATGCCCGTATCCCACACTGTGAAGTCGAGGCGCACGAGCCCAAGTTCGGCGGGGCCCGCGCGCAGCGACAGCCCCACCTCGCCTCTCTCCGTAAACTTGATGGAATTACTGAGCAGATTCAGCACGATCTGCCGCAATCGGGTCGGATCGCCGCGATAGCACAGCGGTGTCCCTGGTTCGACATCGATCAAGAATTCAATGCCTCTCTCGGCAACACGCACCGCCACCGAATCGACCGCATCCTCGATCACCCGTGCGATGTTGAAATCGATCGCCTCGAGGTCGAGCCGGCCCGCCTCTATTTTCTAGACGTCGAGGATGTCATCGATCAGCCCGAGCAAAGTCTGGCCACTCGAGCGAGCGATCTCCGCGTATTCGAGCTGTTCCGACGTGAGCGGCGTATCGAGGAGCAGCCCGGTGATGCCGATCACGCCGTTGAGCGGCGTGCGGATTTCATGACTCATATTGGCAAGGAATTCGCTCTTGCCGCGGTTCGCCGCATCCGCGGCTTGACTGAGGATCTCGAGGCGCACCGCCCGTTCCTCGAGTTGGCTGCGGGCGTTCAAGGCCTTCCAATAGTCATCGTGGACGATTTTGGTGGTTTTGTAGACGTAAGCGACAACGCATACGCTCATCACGCTCAACAACAGATTGTCGGGGGTGGGGTGTAGCAACAATGCGATAGTCGGCGGCGCCAACGCGCACAACGGCAAGGAAATCCACAGCGCCGGGACGATCGCCAGCACGACCGAGCCGGCCGTCGCCATGCTCAAGGCAACGATCAGAAATGGCAGCCACTCGCGACTCAAGCTGTCGCAGAATTGCGTTTCCGCGGACAGCATCCCCCACTGCAAAGTGGGTAGCGTCATCAAGGCGAATCCGACCCGGACGGTTGCGACAGGGTGGGAATCGAGCCACGACGAGAATCTTGAATGAATTGAAATGCGCGATGCGGTAAGCGCGCCGAAAAAGATGGTGTTGCACCAGAAAAATGTTGGAGCGATCGAGGGCAAGCCGCCCGACAGTGTAACCAGCAACCAGATTGGCAGATGCAGGTACGTGCCGCTCTTGGCGCGCTCGGCAAGCTCCAGAAGTGCCCGGCGCGCGTCTTGAGGTGAGTTAGCGTGAGCCAAATCGACTGTCTCGACTTCAGGAGGTATGGACCTCACGCTTGGATTGCGCGCGAAGCGCGGGGGCCAGCATCAGGCTGTACGAGGTTGTCGGCCGGGCAGCGTAGAAGTTGAGCGAGTACGCGGGGTCGGGAAACCAACGTAACGGCGGCCGGGTTACCTCTGGCGCATGCGGGTGCCGAGACGCACGGACATGTCGATCTCTTCGGGCGCCAACTGCACCGGGAAGTAGACGCCCGACACATGCGCCCCATGCAGGCTCGCGCCTTCCAATCGGCAGCCGCGCAGGTCGAGCCCGCGCAGATCAGACTGCCGAAAGAAGCAGTCTGAAAAATCCATATTGGCGACCTCGACGGCGCGCAGATCGATGCCGCGAAAGTCGCAACCGCGAAGGTCGCTGGTCTCACCGGCGCGGGTGCGCCGATTGAATTCGTCGCTGCAACCTTCGCGCAGCAGCAAATACAGGGGATTGGCCGGTTTGCGTGGTTTTACGTTTGGCATGGAGTGGTTCATCGGCGCCAGCGGAGGCTTGGGGGTGACGAGCCTGCGAGCAGCGTTCGTTACGTATCAGGGATGTGCGTCCGGATTGTAGTCCATGAACGTCCAACTCCGTCCGGTGAAACACTTGGCGAACACATAAATGGCGCCGGGCGCGAGACAAAAGAACCCCAACAAGACGATCAGAACGCAGATGTGGAGCGGCGACATGGCATTCAACCCCGGTAAGCGAAAAAAATAAGCGCGCGACGGCGAAAGAAATGCAAGCGGAACGTTGACGAGACCCGCGGAAGCTTGCGCCAAAAGAGGCGCAGAGTCTGTGCGCTACGACACCCTCAACAGCCAGCCGACGCGGCTCATCGAGTACGATCTAAACCGCCAGGCTGGCAGTTCAACGCGCGGTTTTCATCGCCAGTACGATCTGGCCGCGCACGGTGCGCAGCAGGCGCATGTCTTCCGGACTGATCGGCTCCGGTTCCGCAAGGTCCCGACCGACCAGAATGCATGCGACTGACGCTTTCTCCGACAGGATGGGGAGGACGATGAAGCTGGTGGTTTGTGGACACGCTTTGGTGAAGTACCGTGGCAGGCGCAGGGCGATCGCGGGGGCGAGAGCGTTCTGGATCTGCAGATCCGAACCGCGGCGAATTGCGGCAGCGAACAGATCGTCAGGCGACTCAACGTCGATTTCCAGCTGCTCCGCTTGGGCCTTGGTTATCGCTCCGCACCATACGCGTGCGCGCATTTTCCGCGTACCGGCATCCCTCAGCAGCAGCACGGAGCGGCTGTAGCCGAATCCCGTATGCAGGCATTCCAACGCCGTCAGTAGGATTGCGCTCAAGCTATGCCGCTCGGCAATCAGTTGAGTAAGATCCTCCAGCTTCGAGAGGACCAACTCGTGGCTGTTCGCCGGTTTCCCGACGGCATCGCGCTGACCCGTGACCGGCAGTGAGTCGCCGATCACGGTGCCTTCCGGAAAGCCGTCGCCGGCGAGGGCGGGGTCAGGAGACTTGGGCTCTAGAAAAGCACGGACCGGCGCCATCTGCGCATCAGCGGCGCTGACCCAACGGTCGAACACCTCGGCGGTGACGCCGCTCTCTGCAACGCACTGCCGGCGGACATCGGCAATCAGGGCGTCACGTTTCGCGCCATGCGGATACTTGAGGCTCTGTGCCGTGGTTTTCGCCAGACTGACGATCCGTTCGAGGCGGTTGATCTTTTTCGCATCGGCAGGCGTGACCGTTCTCGTACCAAGCGACACGATCGCATCAGGGATACCCCAGGAAACTAGAACCTCGTGGTTTAGGGCCTGCAGCGACATTCCAAGGACTTCCCGTGTTGCGCTCGCTTCGTCGGCTCCATTGACCACACGCTTGGAAATTTCACGAAAACTGTCCAGATCGAGCATCACCAACAGCAGCTTGGCGGCGTTTCCGAGCAGCGCGGCGATGGCCGCCTTCTCCTTGTCGTCGGGTGCCAGTTGACGGGACATCTCCCGAGCAAGTATCGAAGCCTGCAGGGCCTGGATCAATTCCCCCTTCAGGGCGGCGGCGCGCTCCTTGTCCGGCATCTGATCCACGAACATGATACTGAGCGCGAGTAGCTTGACCTGTTCGAAGCCGATGAGCACGATGGCCCGCGAGACGGTGGTGACGCCCGGACCCGAATCGCGCCGATAGCCCACGCTGTTGGCGATGCCGAGGATGCGCTGGGTTAGATACACGTCGGCAAGGATCACATTGCGCAACTCCTGGATCGACTCTGCGTTGGAGTCGGTCATGGTTACGATTCGCGCAATGGAGGTCCCCAGGCCCGGGATCTGAGGATGCCGACGCATTGCCTCGAGGAGGGTGTCGCCTGCCCGCGCTGATCCGAGTGTAACAGCCATCCAAACAGTATCCTCTGATTCACCGCTCTCGGAGCGGTCATCTCGGATTGATCGAGACGATTACGGCGGCGGCTTGCCGCCCTCGGTAACCAGTGCGTCCTCGCCGGCGGTGTGCAGCGCCGCAGACGACCTTCTGGATGCAGGACTGGCGCCTGTGCGTATGAATTTCTGAGCCGGCATCTCGAAGTACCGATGGACGAGCAGCGATGAACCAATGGTAATCGACAAGAAAGCGAGGAACATGAATGGACTATAAAAGATGCCTCGTTGCCAGCCGATCGCATCCACCACGATGACCATGAGAAGCTGCAACGGGAAGTGCAGCAGATAGGACGAATACGTTGCGTTGCCGAGGAAGGCGAGTCGCCGGAACGGCTTGTCGAAGGTTTGGCCCATTCTCGTAAAAATAGCGACCGAGCTCGTCGCCAGCACCAGAATCGACGCGCTGTTCACCGGGTAGTTCCCGAACTTGATGGCCGCCAGCATGGCGGCGGCGGCGAAGCCCGCGATCGGCAGTGCCAGGGGGCGCCCCGTGGCCAGTTGCTGGGCAACGCCGCCACAGAAGAAATACATGCCACAGGCGAAGACCTGCGGATTGATGGGGCTATGCACGAAATTCAAACATATCGAGAAGGCCGCAGCGGCGCATGCAGCGACGAGGGCGCCGGATCGGAAAGTGCGTGCGATGAAGAAGAAGCAAAGATAGACGAGAATCTCGATGGAGACGCTCCAAATCGGCCCATTGAACGTCAACGGCTGGCGCGAGAACCAGTTCGAAGCGAACAGCAATTGAGACACGAACCAGATCGGCTTGTTCCACGAGTAGATGAAAGTGGTTTGGTGCGACCTGTAATAGACGTATTGAGCCACGGCCACGAACACCAGGGTTGCAAGATGCAGCGGATATAGCCTGGCGAATCGGCGGATCCAGAAATCGGAGAACTTGACGGTGCGGTTTGCGACCGGCACTGCATAGTGCCAATAGAAGATCCAGCCTGATATCACCCAGAAGAATGAAACGGCCAACGATCCGTTATCGTAGAACAGAGACAACGGGTGATACAGCGGCAGCGTATGACGAAGCTCCTGGGATACAGCAGGATCCCATGCGCCAACGAAAAAGAAATGCTGGTAGTGCCAAATGAGAATTCCGAGTGCACAAAGGAAGCGCAGCACTTCGATGCCGACCAGCTCAGCGCCCCCTTGCGGGTTACCGAGTGCTATGTTTATTTTGTTGACCATCCGTAGTGTTTAACAGAACTCGCCATGGCGGACGCGGCCGGATTCTGCATAATGAGCTTATCACGGCAAATGCGTGCGCCATGGCGGAGTTCCAGTTGTCCGTGGGCTGAGGAGCGTTATGACCCACCGTGTGCCGATTCGGGCATGCCTCGCTGCAACACTGCTGACCGGATGTGTGGCCTCCGCGCAAAGGCCGAATGCACCGACCGCAGCGGCCGCCGCTTCGACGAGCGCCGCGGTCGACCTTGAAACCGGGTCGCTCGACTTTGAAGATCACGCCGGTTACGTCCAGATCTTCGATGGCGCAACTCTGCACGGCTGGGATGGTGATCCGGCGATATGGCATGTCGAAGACGGCGCCATCGTCGGCGAAGCGAGCCAACAGCATCCCGTGATCAATAGCTATATTTCGTATCACGGCTTCGAGGCCAAAGACTTCGATTTGAAACTCGAAATCAAGGTGGAACGCGGCGGCGGCAGCGGCATTCAGTACCGCAGCAAGACGGGATTGCCATGGAAGCCCCGTCCAGGCCAGGTCAACCTCAACCTCGACTGGATGATGACGGGGCCACAGGCAGACTTTTGGTTTCCGGTCTCGCCCCAGGCTGCCGAATGGACGGGTCAGTTTTATTCGGAGAACACCCCCATGGGCATACTCGCATGGCGCGGACAAGTCGTCGAATCCGCTGCCGGGCAACAGCCAAAGCTACTGGGCCGCATCGGCGACCGCAGTGCACTGGGTGGCTATGTCAGAGTCAATGGTTGGAATCAGTACTTGATCATCGCCCGAGGGGGCACCTTCATGCATGTCATCAACGGTCAGCTCATGACGGTTTACGTAGACGACGATCCGCACTCGTCGAACAACCAGTCAGGGCTCATCGGCATCGAGATCGAAGATTTTTCCCCGGATCAAACAGCCAAGGTTTACGTTCGAAACATCTGGATCAAGCGGCTCGACTAGGGGGCATCGCGCGTCCGCACGCCGTGCGTGTGCACGCCGCGCGTGTTTACGCGGTGTTGCCGGCGTCGATCGTGATGACCGTTCCGGTGATGTTGCGTCCTGCCTCGCCGAGAAGAAACTGGGCGCTGCGCGCCACGTCGATCGGTTCGGGCATGCGATGCAGGGCGCTGCGCCGGGCAATCTTGGCGCGCTGCGCTTCATCGAGTTCATGCGTCATTTCAGTGGCGACGAACCCCGGAGCGAGTGCGTTGACGGTGATACCGAGTTGTCCCACCTCGCGCGCGAGCGAGCGGGTAAAGCCGATCAGCGAGGCCTTGGTGGCGCTGTACACGGAAAGCCCGCTATAGCCGGTAGACGCCACGATGGAAGCCAGGTTGATGATCCGGCCGTCACGCTGCGCCATCATCGAACGCACCACGTACTTCGACAGCAGAATGGGGGAGACGGTGTTCAATTGGATGAGGCGCTGCACTTCCGTGTCGCGCATGTTGCTGAGCACTCCGCTGGTGCCGAGCCCGGCATTGTTGATCAGCCCGAAAATCGGACCAAACTCCTGGCGCACGGAGCGCACCAGCGGCGCGATCTGGTCGAGGTCCGACAAATCGCAGGCCCGAAATTCGATTGCGCCCTGACCCGATTCCAGGGACTCGCGGGCCGCCGTCAATTCCGCGGTCAGCGAGCGCGCCACGGCGATCACGCGATAACCTTCACGCGCCAACTCGCGCACCATCGCCAAACCTAAGCCGCGGCTGCCGCCGGTGATCATGACGTTACGCATTGGGCCGCACCAGTTTGCCCGCTGCGCTCAATTCCAAGCTCGGTACCAGGCGCAGCAGCGCCGGCACCTTGTGCTTCGCCAGGTGCTTGCGGCATGCCTCGAGCAATTCCTCCTTGAGCAGATTTGCCGCACCGTCATCGGTGGGCGCCTCCTTCAACACCACTTCGGCGACGATCACCGCGCCGGTGATGGGATTGCGCTTCGACTTCACCAGCGACATGCGCACGCGCGGATCGGCGTTGAGCACCGACTCCACTTCCTCGGGGTATACCTTGAGCCCGCCGACATTGATGATGCCGCCTCTGCGGCCGCGAAAATGATAGCGGCCCCCTTGCAGTTCGACCATGTCGCCGGTGTCGATGTAGCGGTCCGCGCCCGGCAACGCCGGCGCCGCCCCCAGATATTGCGTGGCCGTGCGCGCAGAACGGATCCACAAGGTTCCGTCCTGCACCTTGAGCTCGATCGAGCCGTTCGGTTCATCGACGAACTTCGCGGGAAATCCGGCGAGCCCGTCATCGACGTCGAATGCCACGCCGGCCTCGGTCGAGGCAAAGGCGTGAGAAATACGTGCCTTGGGGTAGGCCGTGCGCAAGCTGTCGAGGACGGTCTGGTCGGCAACTTCTCCCGACAGACGTACATACTCGGGATCGATGAGCCCGGTGTCGCCGCTCATCAGTGCGCGCCGCCAGTGAGAGGGCGTACCGGAGATATGCGTGACGCCCGCGCTGCCTGCGCGCGAAAGAAAATCATGGACCGGCTCGGCTGCATTCGACAGCACCATCGCGGCGCCTGAGACCACTGCGCGCAGATAAATCTGCAGTCCGCCGTAGCGGCGTATGTCGTAGAAGGTGCTCCACACCAGGCGCCGCCCCGGCGCGGGCTGACGCGGCAGCGCGCCCGCCAGACTCGGAAAAGAATGCACCACCAGTTTCGGTTGGCCGGTCGTCCCGGATGTAAGAAGAATCCATTCGGTGGCATGGGTGGCACGGCGGTCGAGGGGCTGCGCCCGATCGAGAGCCTCGCGTGCCGGCGCGGCGACGCCTGGCGCGGTGCCGGCGATGAATAACTCGATGTCCGGGAGCCGGCGCTGCCGCGTGATCGCGTCGACCACGATGGCGTCTGCTTGCGCGGCGGCCGCCACCGCGGCGAGTCGGTCATCGTCAAGGTCGGGCGTGCAGAGCACCAGCCGCCTCGCCACGCCGTCGAGTTCGAGCAGACTCAAGGCCGTCGGCAGCTGATCGTAGGTCGCGAGCAGCACGCAGCGGCCGCGCAGCGCCTCGATGCCAGGGCTGATTACTGAGCCGGCGGCGAGGTCCCGCACGGCGACCGAACCGGAAGGGGCATGGAACACGCTGCCCGCCGCCGCGCAGGTTTCCCATAGGCAATTCACGGTCGCGCTCGGTGCGCCAGTCGAGCACAGATCATGCGAACATTATGGTCGAAGCCGTAAAGTCCGGGCAAGCGCCGGACCCCGCGCGTGCGCGGTAGCGCACAGCGTGGGCGGTGTTCTGTCAAAATCCGCCATCACTCCGAGAAGCGCGAGGCTGTCATCGAATCGAACCCCGCGGTGCTGTCGAGTACGCTCGCCACCCTGTTCCCGGCGGGCGCCGTGGTCGCCGAACTGCGGGGCCGCGGGGACGTGAATCTGCTGCTGCCGGCGGAGGCTGCGCATCTCGGACGCTCGGTGCCGCAACGCGCGGGCGAGTTCGCTGCCGGACGGCTGTGCGCACGGCGGGCACTGGCCCAGATCGGCATCGTCGATTTTGCCATCGAGGCCGCCGCCGACCGACGCCCGCTATGGCCACCGTCCGTCGTGGGCAGCATTACGCACACGGACGACTTTTGCGCCGCCGTGGTGGCCGAGTGCTCGTTGCTGGCGGCCATCGGGATCGACAGCGAACACGCGGCGAGGGTCAAACTCGAGCTGTGGAAGAGCATTTGCGTACCCGAGGAGATCGCGTGGCTGCACTCGTTGGCGGAGAGCGAGCGCGTCGCGGGAGCGTCGCTCATCTTCAGCGCCAAGGAGGCATTCTACAAATGCCAATATCCACTCACGAGGCAATTCCTGGGATTTCACGCGGTGCGCACGCAGGTCTCGAGCTTGCGGGCGGGACGCGGCAGTTTCAGGATCGACGCCACCCGCGATATCGCGTTCGCTCAGCATGCGACGCTCCCCATGGAGGGCGAGTATCTGTTTCATGAGCGCTGGGTGACGGCGGCCGTGTGCCTGGCGGCGGGCAGGGCGGCGCCCGGCGCCTGAGGAAGCGGCGGCAGTCGCACGGTGGCCGTCACACGGCGGCCGTCGCACGGGGCCTGTCAGTAGGCCTTTTCGTCGCGGAAAACTTTGACGATGGTGAGCAGGATGATCTTGAAGTCGAGCATCGGCGACCAATGCCGCAGGTAATCGAGATCGTAGTTGACCCGGGCCTCCATGTCCTGGAGTTGGGTGGTTTCGCCGCGGCAGCCGTTCACCTGCGCCCATCCGGTGATGCCGGGCAGCACCTTGTGCCGGACCATGTAGCCCTTGATGAGCTTGCGGTATTCCTCGTTGTGCGCAACCGCATGGGGCCGCGGCCCGACGAGGCTCATGCGGCCTTGAAGGACGTTGATGAGCTGCGGCAGTTCGTCCATGGAGGTGCGGCGCAGCAGCGCGCCGAATGGCGTGATGCGGCTATCGGTCTTCGAGGCTTGCTTGATGGTGGCGCCGTCCTCGGTGACGCGCATCGAACGAAATTTGTAAACCGCGATTTCGGCGCCGTCCAGTCCGTAGCGGCGCTGCTTGAATACCACGGGTCCCGGTGATGAGACCTTCACGCCGATCGCGATCATCACCAGCAGCGGCAGCAGCAGCAGCAGCACCACGGTCGAGATCACGATGTCGGTGAGCCGCTTGGTCACGCCGCGATAGCCATAGAAAGGCGTCTCGCACATCGCGACCACGGGGATGCCGTGAATCTCGCCCGAGCGCGCTTGAATGAGGTCGAAGACGAAAATATCCGGCACGTAGTAGATCGAGGCCGTGGTATCGCGCAGGTCGTCGAGCAGGTTCATGACGCGTTTTACGTGCCGTATGGGCAGGGCGATGAAAATCACATCGGTGCGGTTCTCCTTGACGTAGCTGGCGACGTCGGCCAGGGTTCCCACCAGCGTGGTGCCGGCCTCCATGCCGAGGCGGTCCGCGCTGCGATCGTCGAAAAAGCCCGTCACCTGCAGCCGCATCGCGGGGTTGTCCTGCAGCCGGCGGGCCAGCTCCAAGCTGGAGTGGTTGTAGCCCGCAATCACGGCCCTACGGTTGTCGAACACGGACATCAGAAAGCGGCGCATGAGTTCTTGCGTGGCGAGCGTGGCCAACGCCAAGAACACCGGCGTGATCGTCGCCCAGGTCAGGAATATGCGGCGCGGTACCGTCTCGAGAGTCTTCGTCACATAGCCGACTGCGAGCAGCACCACGAGCATGAGCAGCCAGCGGAACACGACGTCTACCACGGCGGAGACGCGCTGCGAGGTCAATTGCGTGCTCACTTCGCGCGGCGGCTGGACCAGGATCAGGCACACGAGCGCGGCGATGACATTGGGCGCGGAGGAAGGATCGAAGGCGAGCCCGAAGAACGTGAACGTCACGTACAGCGATCCCACGGCAACCAGGGTTGGCACGACAGCCTGCAAGCCGGCCAGGACGACGAGGAGGAAACTTTGTTTCGAGAGGACCGGTTGAGTCATTCCATCATCCGCGTTGAAGCGACCGACGCTTCATTATGGTCAACTCTGCGATCCTACAGCGTGACCGATATCTATAAACCTCATTTGACATAGCGTGAGTGATATTGGCGTGAGTGATATTCTAGACCCCCATGACACAAGTGCCACTGCTGGATCTCAAGGCCCAGTTCGCCCAGATACGCGAGGCCGTCATGCCGGTCATCGAGCAAGTATGCGCCGGCCAGCGCTTCATCCTTGGCGATCATGTGAGTGCGCTGGAGGCTGAGATCGCCCGTTATTGTTCCGCGCCCTTCGGCATCGGGGTGTCATCCGGAACCGATGCACTGCTGCTCGCGTTGATGGCGTTGAACGTGGCGTCCGGCGATGAGGTCATCACGTCGCCGTTCACGTTTTTCGCAACCGCTGGCACGATCGCGCGTGTCGGTGCGCGGCCGACATTCTGCGACATCGATCCCCTGACATTCAACCTGTCCGCCGCGGCGGTTGGGGACTTCATCGAGCGCAACTGCGCGGTGCAAGCCGGCAAGCTCGTCAATCGACTCACCGGCGGCGCGATCAAGGCTTTGATGCCGGTGCATCTGTATGGTCAGAGCGCGGACATGAATCAATTGATTGCGATCGCCCGGCGCTATCACCTTAAGGTGATCGAAGATGCCGCGCAGGCCATCGGCGCCGAGTATCGCGGCGGCGTGCGCCTTGGATCCCTTGGCGATGTCGGTTGCTTCTCGTTCTTTCCGAGCAAAAATCTCGGCGCTTTCGGTGATGCGGGATTGTGCACCGCGTCGGATCCGGACTTGGCCGAGCACATGCGCGTGCTGCGCGTGCACGGCGGCAAACCGAAATACCATCATGCCGTCATCGGCGGCAACTTCCGCATCGACGAGCTGCAAGCGGCCATCTTGCGCGTCAAGCTCAGGTACTTGGACGAGTGGACGGCAGGCAGGCAGCGCAATGCGGCTTACTACGATGCTGGCTTTGCCGCGCCGGCATTCGCGGGGCAGCTCGCAGTGCCTGCCGTGCTGCCGGGCTATCGCCATATCTTCAATCAATACGTCGTGCGCGCCGGCCGTCGCGACGGCTTGCGTGACTTTTTAGCCAAGCGTGGCGTCGGTACGGAGATCTATTATCCCGTGCCGCTGCACCTGCAACCGTGCTTTGCTTATCTGGGCTACCAGGCGGGGGATTTTCCCGAAGCGGAACGTGCCGCACGCGAAACGCTGGCGCTGCCGGTCTACCCGGAGCTCGCGCGCGAACAGCTGGATTATGTCATATCAACGGTTGGCGATTTCTACGCCAGTTGAGAGCGTCGTTGGACACAGGCGCGCTCTACCGCCCTCAATTCTTCTTGAAATCGTCCGGCAGCAATTGGTGGCGCGACAGCAGCTTGTAGAAGTCCGTGCGATTGCGCTTCGCCAGGCGCGCCGCCTGACTGACGTTGCCCGCCGTGATTTGCAGAATTTGCGACAAATAATTGCGCGTGAACTCGTCGCGCGCCTCGTCGAAGGAGGGCAGGCGGGTCGGGTTGCCCCCTAAGCATTGCTGCACGAGTTCCGCCGTGATGATCGCGCCGTGCGACAGCGCGACATTCTGTCGCACCACGTTGTACAGCTGGCGCACGTTGCCGGGCCATTCGGCGGTCGCGAGCAATTCCACGGCCTCCGGTGCGTAGATCCTGCGCTGCCCCGTTTCCTTCGCGATCTGTTCCAAGAAGTGCGCGACCAGCAGTGGAATGTCCTCGCGGCGACGGCCCAGCGAGGGTACCTCGATGTGCACGACGTTCAGGCGATAGTACAAATCCTCGCGAAATTGACCGCCCACCATCAGTTCTTGCAAGTCGCGGTGGGTCGTGGAGATGATGCGCACATTGGTCGACACGGATTCGGTGCTGCCCACCGGGCGAATGGCGTTCTCCTGCAGCACCCGCAGCAGCTTCACTTGCAGGCGCATGGGCATGTCGCCGACCTCATCGAGCAGCAGCGTGCCGCCGTCGCCGGTTTCGAACAGCCCTTTCTGCGCCCGAGTCGCGCCGCTGAAGGCGCCCTGCTCGTGGCCGAACAATTCGGACTCGAGCAGATTCTCCGCCATCGCACTGCAATTGACGGTGACGAACGGTTTGTTGCGCCGCGGGCTGGCCTCGTGGATCGCGCGTGCCAGCAGTTCCTTGCCGGTGCCGCTCTCGCCCGTCAACAGGACGCGGGCGTCGGTGCCGGCGACCATGTTCGCCTGCGCCAACTTGTCCTCCATGAGCTGATTGCGCGTGACGATGTTCGCGCGCCAATCCTCATCGACATGCGCGAA
>Ga0116231_10007661_pt1 | contig 19567 bp, 10 predicted proteins | sample S1TSphgellanicum_2_FD_89695 | JGI IMG/M metagenome (GOLD analysis project Ga0116231, IMG submission 89695) | Host-associated microbial communities from peat moss isolated from Minnesota, USA - S1T2_Fd - Sphagnum magellanicum MG | ecosystem: Host-associated > Plants > Peat moss > Unclassified...
GAAGGTGGTGGCTTCCCCCAAGTCCGGGCCGTGGTGAGTCTTGTGTGTCCGTGTTGCCCGTGGCTCGTCCTAGCACCAAGGGTGCTCCAACTTTGCACTAACCACTTTGTGTGGATTATGTGCAGGCCCATGTGAGTGACTAAAGCTTGTCAACTCTTCCTAGTCCCATCCCGGAGCTCTAACCCGCCCCTCTACCCTTCAAAGGGTTGTGAGCGTGCTCCGACTCCTCCTTTTCCGTTGTTTTTTTACTTGGGCTCACATTGGAGCCCTTGAAGAGTTGGGAGTGCATCAACAATGGTCTAAGGGGGCACAAATGGCTCCTAATAGAATAGTTGGATCCCAAATATTTAAAAAAATGTGCAAATAATAAGTTTATATGGTCCAAATTGGGCCCCCAATATACGATTAAAAAGGTTTTGAAATTTAGATATCAAAACTGAATTCATAAATTTTACATTTGGAATTATAAGTTAGGCATTATGGCCAAATGTGTGATTAGGAATCAAATTGACAATTTGGCATGGACCATTAAAATTTGAGAAACATGGATCAAATGACCTTCTAATTAAACACATGTGATATGGTTTTGGAAAGGTTTTTTCAAAGGTTACAATGTTTTTTATGTGACTTCTTCAATCAAAGCTCTTATGCAAAAGTTATGTAAGCCTAAAATGTTGCAAGACTCATGAATAACTTAGCAAAATAAATAATTTTTGGGATTTGCTGAAAGTCCCATGATTTTTTGACACATTAATGTAACCCCACTACTAGTGATCACATAATGTACCATAGGAGAGGAGGTGGTGATTCATTTCATAGTCTAGGTCATGGTGTGCCTTGTGAATTTGGCTCACCCATGCACCATTTTGGGCCCAACTCACACTAATCACATTCTTTTTTTATCTATGCATATTGATCTCAACTTAAACCTCTTACTTGTGAATTCATCCTTAATCCCATCCTCAAGCTTTCACCTTCATTTATCTTTTCAAACTATGGAACATTCTTTGGGTTTGCACTTCATTGTAAACTTGGGAATCAAGAGGTTTTTAACCTACAATATCATTTAACAAACCTAGGGGTGCATCATTAACCCAACAAGAACCAAACAACACATTAATGTAATTGTGCACCAAGATACCAATCACATTAATTTGGGAAGTTCAATATTCAAATGTTACAAAAATCAATGAAGAGGACCTAAAATGTGAATGTTGTCAAAGTGGTGGGGAATAAACATGAATAGAAATGAACCATTATGAAATTTAAAAACATGTAACATGGGTTAAAGCAAATAGAATCTCACAAAGTAATTGCCTTGATTATAACTTGGATGGTTGAGGGGATGATAGTGATTTCACCCTTTGAATTATAGTGACAACATAATATAAAATATATCTTAAATTTTAATCCATAAATTTTGCAAAAAAATAAAATTGAATTGAATAATCTCACCTCCGACAATATGTAATTCCTCAAACATCACCCATTATGATACCATGTTGATTGCATTTGTCATATTGACTTATAAGATCACCCATTTAGGATAGAAATCAAGAGCACCAAATCCTATGAACACTACTTCACATCTTCATGTTTAATGTCAACTCTAACTTGGTGGGAGTGGTGAAGTGTTTCAACAAGGAATCATGGAATAAAAAGGACAAGGTGTAACAAATGAAGCAATATAATGTCTCCCCTAGCTCATAGTGATTTAATGAACTCCATTACAAAACTTGGTCATAGCCAATAGATGAACTAAATTCAAGGACATCCACAACATATTAATGAAAATGCCTTGGTATAATATGAAAACAAAATTAAAATACAAGTCATTATAAAATCTTTTAGACAAAATTGGTGACATTAGATGTTCCAAAAACACATTAGTTCAAGCCCACAATTCAACGACTAAAGTAAGCAATTGAATGTCAATAAATTTAAATGAATTTTCAAAAGGCTTTAAATTTGATTGGGTTCATAATCTTTTCGATAAATAGAAAAGAAACCAATGTTGTGAGGGGTATTAGTTTGGTGGGTTAATTAGAATTACTAATTCTACTTTTGGTTATTAAAAACCAAATTAAACACCCACTAAAACCAAAACCGAAACCAAGTTTAATTTTTGAAAATTAAAATTAGAATCTAAAAAAAAATTCAAAACCAAAACTCAAACTCAAACCATTTTTTAAAAAGAAAACCAAAGTTAAAATTAAGTTTTGGATTCTATTTAAGTGTAGAACCAAAATTGAATTTTTTGAAACAAAATGTTTTTGAAAAGAAACATTAAAACTAAGGCTTAACCAAAGGTTGACAATTAATTCTTAAATATTTTTGGTTTAATTTTTTAAAACTATACCAAATTTGGGTTGATTTTTTGATTGAACCAAAAATGGAACCAAATTTTTTTTTTAATTTTTGAAATCAAACCTGAAACAAGATTCCTAGTTCCATTTGTGTGGAATCAAAATTTGGATTGTTTTAATTTACTTTTTAGAATCAAAACTAACATCAAACCCATTTTTTAAAATCAAAATTGAAGGTTTGTTAATGTATTCACAAAACAATGAACCAAGGCTGCACCCTGAGTAAGAACTTAAATGACTATTTATTTTGAAATATTTTTAGGATATATCAAGAATATTCCATTTGCAAGTTGCAAAAAAATATGAAAAATATTTTTGACCCAAAAATATGTTGCATTACATTATTATTTAAATATATGTTTAAAAATCTTTTCAAATTTTTGTCATTTTCAAATCCTTTTATGTCCATTTAAGAGTCTAGTTAAGGAGTAAAAAAATTGGTTACAAATGCTTAACAACTATTTTTGAGTATTTTATCCTCATTAGACTCATTCCAAAATATTCCAAAATAAAGATGTATAATAGAAGCTATACGACCATTTGTAAGGTCAAGGATAAAACTTCCAATGTGATTCCTAATTAGTTAAATGATGATTTACAATATCAAATCAAAAAGTTTAATATGTGGTTTGAAAGTTCTTTTTGAGGGCTACAAGATTTCCTTTGAAAACTTGCAAATTAGAGGCAAATGAAAAAGTTATGAATCCCCCAAAGTTGTAGGATTTAAATATAACTTAGTAATTTTGAGACTAGGAAAAGTTACCATTCAAATATATGTGTTTTATGGGGAGTAATTATAAAATATACTCTAGAAAAAATAATGGTGTCCTCCTAAGTTTGGGCCATTGTTAGTCTTATGAATTTAAGTTACCTCATGATTTGCCCATGTAACGTTTTGGTTTCAAAATGTTCTAATTACCTTTGACACACTCTATAGGTTTATTAAATGTTATTAGGGGTAAACAACCTTGTTGATTCCAAATTTTGCAATTAAATGCAAACATAGAATGGGTTTTTTTGTTTCCACAAAAAAAGGGCATGGGAGCTCCAAGGTGGGATTAACAATAATTCTTCAAGTTGAACTCATGAACATGTCAAACTATATAAATTTTTAAAATAACAACTAATGTAATTTGATGCCAAAATGGTGCACATTTAAACCACATGCAACTCTCATTCATTAAATTCACCATAACCCAAACTTAAGGAGAAGACATCATTCTACTCCTTCTAATATATTTTATAAATGGAAACAGACTACATTGAAACAACACAAATTTTCAAAACTACCAAATGAGAATTTCGAAATTACTAACTGATGAATTCTAAAGTTGTAGGCTTTAAACTCCTTCATATGGACTTGGATTTAAGAGCTTTCAAAGTAAAAGTTATAGCTTTTGAAAAGAACATATCAAGCTTACAAATGAAAGTTAGTTTGACCCTTCTATTGAGCATTTTTTAGTGGTTGAAAATCAAATTGTTGAATTTTATTTTCAACATTCAAGGGGCCATAACTTGTGTTTTAGATCTCCAAATAGGGAATGCAACCCCACTTTGGATATCTACTCTTTGAACATTTTTCAACAATCTAATGAAGGCCCAATTTTGAGGTTTGAGGACACTTTGGGACCCCCAAATTTTTAAGTGAGAATTCATTCAAAAGTGATAGGATCACTTACTTACACTTTCCAAAATTTGTGGAAATAAGATTGACTATAAGGACATTTTCTCAACTTGCTTCCCTTGTCATGCCCCAACTTGGTCATGAACCCAGGGCTATAACCACAACAACCCTCTTATTTGGTTTTTGTGGTTTAACATGTTCATGAACTTAATTTAAAAGCTTTTCCTACTAATCCCATGCTAGAACTCCAACAACATTTTTCTTGTCGAGATTTAAATGATGGACCCTAGGTTTGGATTATGTTGCAAAATTAAGAATTTGAAAGGTATTTAGTCATGACCAATGTCATTTGACAAACCTAGGGATGTGCAAGTGTGGTACATGAACAAAACAAAAAAATGCAATAAAAAGGAATTAAAAGGTAGATGAATGGGGATGGGTTTGCAACCATGAGGTGTAATGTAGTTTTGTGTATCCACAATCTTTAAAATCACAAATTAAAACTAGTTTAGGTTGTTAAGGAAAAAATGCATTAAAAAAACTATTAAAACATGCCTACCTCTAAACAAAACTACCTTCTAGAAAGTAAAATTAATAACATGTAAGCAAAAGAGAAATCAACAAAACAAACAACCATTGAGGTGCAGGAAGGTAATTACCATCCTAGAATTCAAACATGTTACCTTAATTACATACTATCCCAAAAGGGACAAAATGCCTTCACCTATTTAAACCACAAGTGCTACTACCTTCCATGATTGAAATTATTATATAGTAAGTAAATGCAAAACAAAGATCCAAAGGGCAATAATTTTCTATATCCAAAGAATAGTAAGTAAATACATTTGGGCAAACCCATCTTTGGGTGGTACCAATAGGAACATCACACCTTGATTTTCCTAGACCCATCAAACTTTGAAAAATCATAGGAAACATTTAAATAAAAACTTTTTTTTTTTTTTAATGAGTGCATTTATTAAGTTTCATCGATTTTGAAATTTCAATAATATCAAAATTATTGTGTATTTTGATGATCCTAATCATTGATTTTTTAAAAATTTCTGAAACAAAACGTTAATTCCTTTCTTTGAATTTTTTTGTCAAGAACACAAATTTGAAACATGATTTGAAAATTTTCTTAGGAAGTTTTATCCTAAGATAATTTGGAAATCATTTTATTTTAAGGTGTTTATTAGACAATTAATTGAATAATTATAATTTAATTATGAATTTCCAAATTTAAGGCTATCAATTTCTAAGGGGGGCCATTTCAAGCCATATATTGGTCCATGCAATTGATAAACATGAGAAAATATATATATATTTGTGAAAAAAATTTAAATAAAAGGCCTAGGAAAATGATTTTGTTATTTTTGGTTCTTTATCTGACACGCTCCCAAGTCCCTAGTTAACCCCAAGTTGGGGTTAAGTCACGCAAGTTGCGGAATGGCGGGGGACTCGAAGCATGCTCCCAGCTTCCAACACTAAAGGGGGGTGAGAGGGGCGTGTTGAAAGCTCTGGGATTAGACTAGGAAGAGGGACAAGTTACTTAGTTATTCGGTCCTGCATCCAAATCCAACCAACGAGTTGATTAGAACTCATTATGCACACTTTCAATGTTGGGACAAGCCACGGGCGACCTTGAACTCACTTAACTCACCACGGCTTGGACTTGGGGAAGCCACCACCTTCCCCCATATAGTATTTTCTGCAGCTCTCTGCCGCACTTGCATCCAAATGGCTCTTTTTCCCATGACTCCCAAAGTGGAGTCCCAAAACTGTCCCGGTTTGGACTCCCAAGACTTTGGGCGTTCATAACTTCTCGCCCCGAGCTCGGATCGGGACGAGGTCTTAAGCAAAGTTGTAGCTCTCCTCGAAAGCTTTCCAACAATATGTCACACTTCACCTGCACGCACCGGAATCGAGTCGGGAACCCGATTCTCGATTCCCGACTTTTAATGGTCGGGAGTCAAACTGTCAATTTGACTCCCGGCCCTTCTTTCAACCATAGCCTGTGCTGCAGATATCCAAATGGCTCATGCGAGGCGATTTTGGACATCTACACTTTAAGATCTTTGCAACGGTATAAAAAACGCTTCAATGCGAGGTGTTTTGACCCCTGCAATCGCGCTCTGAATTTTTGAAAGTCCCGAAGGACTCCCAAGTCCCATTTTCGGGAGTGTGAGTGGCGACCTCACACTTCCCTCAAAGTGGGGTTGCGACATTATCCATTTTGATTCCTAGTGGTACCATCCAAGGATGGGTTCACCCATTTGCAAAAACCACAAATAAAATCTATTTTCATCCAAATACCACATCTCTTATATTCCAAAATTTTCCCAATTACATATCTAGAAAACTCTTCACCAACATAGTCCAAATAAAAGGGTAGTCAAAGAGGTTTCCCACCATCCATAAACACATGGCCTCATCCTTTCCTAGATTTTTTCACCAATTCTTTCCAAAGTCAACTTACCAACTCACCTTCTAGAAAAATCTTTAGATCTTCCTTTAAAATCAATGGGAATATTTTCACCTACCCATTTTCTAGAAGAAATCATTAGAAATTATCCTAAAATGATGGACATAGTCAATTATCCTCCTGAAGCAATAAAGGTAATTTTATAAATAAATTATTATTGTAGTAAAAAGTAAAAACCAACTTGAGTAAAATCTACCCTTTAACAAGTTTGTTTATGTGAAATAAAGGGTTCAATAAGGAGGGGGGTATATTAAGGTGAAGTTAAATGTTTCCAATGCCCATGAAAACTTAATAATAGTTTAAGAATAAAAAATTGCCACATTTCAAGCATTGTCCTCTCATGTGAACAAGATGTGTGCATTGTTAGTCGAACAAACTAAAATGCCACTAATGTGTTGAATGGTGAAAGGTGAAAATATGAATATGAATCAATGTGCTAAAGTACCTACTTGAAAGTATGCCTATGAACAATTTCTTTAATCTTGAATTCTATTGATTACAAGGTCATGTGTACTTCATTTCCAAAAATCTAATGGTCAAAATAGTTCACAAATCCAACCATACATATGATGTTATACTGGATTTATAAAAGAAATTCCAAGATAAAATATTTTCAAGTTATTTTTTGGGTTTTAATGTTCGAGTCTAGTGACAAGACAAATTCATTTAATGTAAAATTGTTTACTTGCCAAATTTTTGTCCATTAACCAACTCAACTTATTTGTTCACAAATTTGTTGATCAAAGTCCAATATTCATGTTCACTAACATGGAAAAATCAATTTCATGTAAATTCTATCCAATTTTCACACTAATGTTTTCCAATTAAAATGGATGAAGTTGAAAGGTCATCCAAACTATGGATTGAAAGTATCCAAACAAATGAAAAAATACATTAAACAACCAAAAACATTAATTAGTTATGATTACATTCAAAGCTTGAAACATTTTCTCTTATGATAAATTGTCATTCTTGCTTCATCACAAAAAAAAGAAAAAGTTTCAAAGCTTTGGACACTTTCATTATAGAAGTTTTCAAGCTTTGGACACAACCCAAAATTCAATTTGCATGGACTTTTTCTATTTGTGCCACCTATGTATTTAAAATAATACCACTTTGGGCAATCAATGTGAGAAAACCTCATTCATTTGTCTCTTATTTTTGCCTTGGATAAAAACATTATGTTGATAACCAAAGGAAAAAGCTCTATCAAGTTTCAACTGATGTTTTTGTAATTGACTTGGGATGTAATTTTGCAAACATGCACCAAAGTAGTTGAAACCACTAGTTTTCACTAATAGAAAAACATTGTTTTTTAAGATGTCTAAGTTGATTTTAACTAAAGGTCCATCTTATGAATGGACGTTGTAGTTATTGATTGATCAATTTGACTAGTGATAACCCATTTGACTACTTAAAAAATTGAACATTTAATGAAGTCAAACAAAAAATGATATCCTCGGTCAAGATGGCTAATGAGTTTTAGTCAAATGGAACATAATTTTGGTCAAGTTGGACAAACAAAAATGACATTCCTAGTCAAGATGGCCAATGGTTTTCTAGTCAAATGAACCATTTCATCAAGTTGGACAAACAAAAAAAACATCCCCAATCAAGATGACTAATGGGGTTTCTTGTCAAATAAGACATCTTGTTAAGTTGGTCAAATAAAAATGACATTTTACCATCCTACCTACCTAATTAGTATCTAGGTAGGTAGGATAGTTAAGGTATTACCTACCTACTACCTACCTACTATACGGTACCTACCAACCTACTAACCTACTATGGGAGGTACCTAAGTACCATAGTAGGTAGGTAGGTACTTTTTCAAGTACCATATTAAATACCTAAGTCACTTTAAGCTAGTTACTATGGTAGGTAGTTGGGTGTGTGCATGGGTAAGTTAGGTTTAAGTTAGTTAGTAAGTAATTAAATGGCCAATACACCTTGTACTTACTAAGTCACCTATTTAATTATTTCTTAATTACCATCTTATCTACTTACATAAGTTTATTATATATACAATGTCAAATGTTAAATAAAATTTTTGACAAAAGTTAACTTATGAAGTTGTAGTCCATTAATAAGAATTTGATATCATCAAGGTGAGAGGTTCAATTCCTAATACTTGCAACCTTTGTTCATGTTTAGGGGGCTAGGCTAAGTAGGATAAGTTGAGTAGTTAGGTTGGGTAGTTAGGCTACGTAAGTTAAGTTGAGTAGTTAGATTATTAAATTACATTGGGTAATTAAATTAAGTAGTTAACCTAGTAAGCTAGATTGGGTAGCTAGGATAGGCTACCACCTAATTACCTATGTTTTGGACCTAACTACCACTATAATGTTATTTTTGAAAATAAATTTAATCATAAATTATTTTAATTTGACCAATCAAATGATCCAATCACAACGGACATGTTAAACTCAAATTGTTCAAAATGATGGGTGCTTTTTTTATAGCTATCTAAATGGGGTCTTTTTTCACTAAAAATTTTGGTCAAAGAAACCATGTTTTTTACTAGTGTTTACAACGTAAAAATACTCGTACCTAGCTATTTTGGAAAATTTTAATACCTATCTATTTACTATTTTTCAAAAAAAATAAATATAAAATATAACATTTTAAATATTTTTGATGATTTTTAAAAAGGCTTTCCTAAAAGATGTCGAGAATATTTTTGAAAGACAACAATGACCTATACGGGTGGATGTGACTCATGATTGAATGTTGGCATCCTTGATTAAACATGCTTGTTGAACCCTTTTCTAGAAAATTTTAATACTTATCTACTTACTTTTTTTCGAAAAAAATCAATATAAAATATAACATTTAAAATATTTTTAATGATTTTTAAGAAGGCTTTCCTAAAAGATGTCAAGAATATTTTTGAAAAACAACAATGACCTAAAGGGGTGGATGTGACTCATGATTGAATGTTGGCATCTCTAATTAAACATGCTTGTTGAACCCTTTACCATATGTTTTGTTGCCATAGGGGAACATGCACTACCACAATTCATGGTTTTTTTAATTGGATTTTTTAATGAAAAAATACCTAAAAATGACAAGTAACAAAAAGACCACCTTATCAATCTGGACAAGTTGATTTAGACTTGTCAACGTGACAAGGTAGTCAATTTGGACTTGCCAACATCAATAAGTAGTCAATTTGAACCTTGTCACTTTGACTAATAGAATGACTCACTGTTTGACTAGTAAATAATGAACTATTTAATTGGGTCAAATTTATACTTAAATTGAAATCATGTTTTAGATTATTACTTAAAAAATTGAAAGGTAAATAAATAAGTAGGTAATAAATAGGTTTAGGTAGGTTGAAAAATGCACTTAGGTAGGTAGATGTTAACCTAGCCTAGCCTACCTAACCTAACTTAACCTCATGGAACTACTTTAATCTAACCTACCTACCCTAGCCCTTTAAGCTTGCACATAGGTTGCAAGTATAAATAATTGAACCCCAAACCTTCACAATGATAAACCAAGTCCCTACCAATGAACTACACCATAAAAAATGTTCAACTTTTTTCAAGTTTTTTATTTCACATGTCTATGTCACATCACTAAACATAATGACTAAACTTAGGTGACATCTAATGGTTTAACCTAATAGCTAAATCAAGTGGCTAAACTTAATAGCTTAATTTAATGGTTAAACATAATGGTTAAACCTTGGCTAAACTTAATGATTAAATTTAGTGATAAAACATAATGGCTAAACCTAATTGATAAACTTAATGGTTAAACTTCACAACTAAACTTTGGCAAAACCTAGTGGTTAAATCTAACAACTAAACTTAATTGGTTAAATCTAATGACAAACTTAATGGCTAAATCTAGTGATTAAACCTAGTGACCAAATCTAATGACTAAAGTTTGGTTTTAAATGGTTAAATCTAATGACTAAACTTTGGTTTAAAATGGCCAAATCTAGTGACTAAACATAATTATGACTAAACCTTGGTTAAACATAGTGATCAAACTTAAGTTAAACCTAGTGACTAAATTTAATGGTTAAACATGATAATTAAAACTTGGGCAAACATAGTGGTTAAGTTTAAACTAAACCTAATGGCTAAACCTAGGGTAAACATTAGTGAATTATTCTAGTGGTTCAACCTAAGCTATACCTAATGCCTAAACCTAATGGTTAAAGTTTGGTTAAACTTTGGATAAACTTAGTCGTTAAACCTAATAGCTAAACATAGTGGTTACACCTAATGGATAAACTTAGGTAGATAAGTGGGTGAACAAATAGATATATAATATGTAGGTAGGGGTGAAAACATGAATAGGTGGACAGTTTGGATTATCACACTTGTAATTTTTATGGATTACATATAAACGTAAAATTTAAAGTCATATTTGAGATTAACATTATTAATTTTTAAATTATTCATGATGTCATAAACTTTAATGGAAATCATCATAAAACTTTTGGATGAATCTAAAAAAAATTATGGACTCATAATGAACTTTTGAAATGACAAAACTACATTTGTCACATTAAAAAAATGAAAATGTGAACCCAAAAAATATTATCAAAGTAGTGTCAAAATAAAAGTTAATAAATAAATAATTATCAAATAAATAATTTATTAGTGAAGTGCATTGAAACTTTCCTAATATATATTTTTTATTTTTAAATGTTTTAAATGACATGATTGTTGTACATTTTTATCTTTAAGACTTCATTTCAGATTTAAAATTTTAATCTTTTGCATGGACTTTTTTATCAATCACATGTTTTAAAATATTCATAAGTTGGTTTATTTAATATTTATGATTAAAAGGATAAGGGATAATTATAAAATTTATGGTTTGATAATTGTTAAAATTATTAAAAAATCATTAATGTTAGATTATGAACTCTTAAACACCACTTTTGAGCCGCCCATAGGTGAATAAGTAAATAAATAGGTTATACGAAGTTGAAAAAATATAGGTAAATAAGTAAATATGTAAACAATAGGTAAGTAAGTAATAGGTGGGTGGGTAAAAAATAAGTACGTAGTTAGTTAGGTAAATAGGTGAATGAGTAAGTAGGAAGTAAATACATAAGATAGTAAACCATATTGCATTTGACTAAAAATCATTGGCCATCTTGATTAAATATTCCATTTGATTAAAGACCATTGACAATTTTGATTAAAAATCATTAGCCATCTTGATTACATGCTTCATTTGATTAAAAACCATTAGCCATTTTGATTAAAACTCATTGGCCATCTTCACTAAATGTTCCATTTGATTAAAAACCTTTAGCCATTTTGATTAAAGTTGCACAACTTAACTATAAAGATATAATCAAATAAACCATTATAATCAAATTGACGATCAAAAAATACATGTGTCATTCAAACCCCTAGCCTTTAGCCAAAATCTATATGTCCATTAATCAAAATTGACAAATTAGTCAACTTGAACCTTTCAAAAAACCATGATTTGTAGTAATGATGGATTCTCCAATTTAGTTTCACATGCTTTAAATTAGCTAATTTCACATACTTGTTAGGTTTTCAAAGATATTAACAACATTATATGAAGCAACTTGATTTGGGAAATATCAACATGTGATAGAATAAAACAAAAAGAACACCATCTACTTTCATTAATACATCAGATTATGTGTAAATTGTTTTTTGTATAAAATGAATGGTTATGTATGATGTAAATAATTTTTGTACATATTAATATTAAACTTTGATTTAAGGAAATTTAAGAAAATTCTGAAATATAAATTTGTAATAATGTGCATGTTCAATACACATAATTATTATTTATATGTTAGATTGGATTTTTATTTACAACATATCAAATAATGATACATAATTAATATTTCTTTTGTGGAACTCTAATGTTTATTCATTTTTATAAACATGATATTTCAATATTTGCTTTAAATTGCAATAAAATTTCATTAAACATTAAACTACATGTAAATTATATTTGTGTAAATGAATGCTTATGTAGGATGCAATTGTTTCTTATGCATGTAATATCAATTTTTTATTTCAAAATAAAAATTAAGGAAATTCTGAAATATGATTTTGTAATCATGTATGTTCAATATATGTAATTTATTAATTCTTTGTAAGTCAAATGTTAATTTACAACAAATCAATTAATGATACATAAATAATATTTTTAAAATTTTAAATTCTAATTCTAATTTTGGCTATTAGTTCCATTTTTTTCATTTTATTATATTTATTTATTTACTTATTTATGATTAAATTATAATAATGATTAGACTAATTAGTATAAATATTTACTAAACTATCATATAATTTCAGAAATTATTTTTATTTAACACTACTATACTTTAAAATATTTTTTCTATATTTTTTCTTATTTAAAATTTACTATATATAATTCCAACAAGTTAGATAAAAATAAAAATAAAAATAGTTAAATAACTAGCCTAGCCTAACTACTAGCTACAATACTAATATTAATGTTGTTGTTGTAATTGTAGTCAATTATTAATTATCACTACATTGTAATGATTACTGTAATTAAAATATTATTTGAAAATTATTATTTAATATTTATATTTGAGTAAAATCTTTGTTTTATGAAATGTTGATAAGAATTTATAATGAATTTGGAATTTTAAGAAATATTCAGTGATAATTAATTGCTGATTTTTTAAAATAACTAATCACCATATTATGTAATAAATGATGTTTAAAATTTTAATTATACAATTATACAATTAAAAATAGATGACAAATAATTAAGTCTATAAATAATTAAGGTAAGTAGCTAGACCTAGGCTAAGTAGATTATTAGTTTAGGTCCAGGCCTAACTAAGCTTAGACTAACTATCCAAAGTTGCAATTGAAGATCATGCTGTAAATTGAAGAAAAAGCTTTAAAAAATTCAAATGAAAATTAAAGTGAATTTATATTAAAAGAAACCCTATCCATACCAATCCATGTGTTTGTGACTTGTGTTTTAATCAACCATTTTTTCAATTACCATTTCAACTATCCTCTATGGCATGTAATATTCACATATTCTTTTACAAAATGGTTTTAAATTGCAGATATGATTATGACTCAAGCAACTTTTGCTAATTTGGATGAAAATAAAAATGAAAAGTGCTTTCACGTCATCCACAATTGGTGGCATCAAACAATATAGATGAAAACCTAATTATTTTTGTGATTCATAATATGGTTCACATGTGATTAAACATGTGGCATCATTAAACAATTGTCATTTGTAATTAATTTTTGCAACTAAAAATTAGTTACAAATGACTTTTTTAATTACAAAAATTGGTTGCAAATGACAATTTTTTTTATATTACATCTTGTTCAATGTGAATTATAGTTATATACCATAGTTACAAAGTGTACATGTGCTAATGGCATGCTAATGCATGCAACATGTCATATTAGTTCATACAACCTAGGACTAAGCAACCCCCAAGTACCTTAGGTAATCTATGTAACTCCTAGGTATGCCTTTCGATACCCTAAACAACCCCTAGGTACTTTTAATGGTTTAGGTAGCCCCTAAGTACTCCCTTAAGTACCATAAATAATTTAAGCAACCCCTATAGGTAGGCCCTTAGGTACCCAAATTTTTATGAACCCTTAGGTAGCCTAAATAACCTACACAAGCCCATGAATTCCTTAATTAGTCTAATCAACCCCTAGGTTGACCCCTAGATACCTTAATTATATTAAACAACCCTTAAATAGCCTAGGTAACCCTTAAATATGCCACTAAGTATCTTAACCCTACAACTCCTAGGTACCTTTGATAGTCTAAACAACCCTTAGGTAACCCCTATCTAAGCCTTTAGGTACCTTTGGTAGTTTAAGCAACCCTAGGTAACTTATGTAGATTAATCAACCTTTAAGTACCTTAGGTAGCCCCTTGGTACCTTTGGTAACATCTAGCAACCCTTGGGTAATCTACAATGCCCAAGTAAGAAGTTTTTAAATAACTTAAATAACCCCTAGAAATACCATAATAGCCTATGCAACCCCTTAATAGCCCCTAAATAGCCTAAAAACCCCTAGGTAACCCTTAAACAACTTACATATGTTTTAGGCAACCCCTAGGTGTCCCCCTAAGTAGTTTAAGTAGGTTTTAAGTAGCCCTTAAATACCATAGGAAACCCAAGCAAACCCTAAGTAAGCTTCTAGGTACTTTAGTTAATTTAAAATCACCCTAAGAAACCTCTAGGTAGCCCCTAGGTAACCTAGGCAACATTTAGGTATGCACATATGTATTATAATTAATTTAAAAAACCCCAAATAGGCCATAGGTACCTTAGTTAATCTAAAAAATTCCTAGGTAGGCCTTTGAGTACTTTAGATAGCCCCTAAATAACTTACATAACATAAGGTAGGTTGAATATATCACTTAGGTAGGTTAGTAAAAATATTTATTAATATGTGGTTCCATTTCATAGTAAATAGAAAAAGGTTGATGCAATGGCAAACACTTTGTGCTTCATTATGAAGGTCAAAGGATTTAATCGTTCCTATTACAACCTATATATCCTAATATAGGCTAGGTAGTTTAAGTGTTTACTCCAAGCTAAGGTGCATAACCTAAACCACCTAGGATTCCTAACCTATGTTTTCAACCTAAGCAACCTAAACAACCTAAGTTAGGTAAGTTAGGCTTCCTAGCCTAGTGAAGCCATGTCTAGTGCCATTTGTTCAACTTGGAGGTTGCCACATGTCAACATTTCAATGGTCAAAAAACTTAAATGTCCTCACATTTTAATTATTAATGACTATCCCATGCAGGCATATGTAATTCCACATTTTAGTCATTAAAATCGATCATAAATGATTGTGCCATATAGACTAGATGTTAGTTGGATGGAAAGTTTGTATTAGTCACACTTCAATGTAACTATTGTTTCAACTATGTGCCACATTATGCCTTTTGTGACTAAAATTTTGTCACAAAATGACTAGAGAAATTCATAGTTGCATGTGGCATTTATGATTGAAAAATAGTCATTAATGACTAAAAACCAATCATTATATGCAAATTCCTTGTAGCATTTTTAATCTAACATTGGGCTACATAATTTTCTTGGTTTAAGTCAATTTGTGGAGAGAATGAACAAATGAAAATGATATGCATCTATAAAATTTTCTTTTAAATCAAATTCGTGGATATTTACTAATGTTGAAGCTTGACTTTTTGGTCAAACATTCAAGTTTTAAAAAATAATGGCCAAAAAGGGAGTTATTGTTGGTGAGATTTTTGTGAACCTTAATAACCAATATGTTAAAAACAAGATGTTGTTTGTATGCAAAGGTCATGATGCAATTGTTAGGCAACTTGTAAAAGGCCACAAGGCAGGGAAAAAACAAAAATGTATAGTTCATTACACTCTAATATTTGTTGCAATAAAGGCACCCAATGACAGATTTTTAAGACTTCAAGCCTTTGTTCCAATTTCTAAAGATTAAAAAACTACCTAAAAAAACATTGGTTAGATTCTACAAACCAAACAATGTTGAAAAGTATGCACAATATTATCTTATGGGTCATTAAAGTTGTTGTGCATAATGTACAATTCATTTCAATTGCGCAATCAAGGTTGGTTGTTTGTGCATGTATATGTGATTTATGGATGGAAAAGGATACCAATTTTATTGAACTTGCAACATGTTGTTGATGGGCAACTTTTGTTATGTTGATGTCCATGATTGTTATGAGCCTTGATGAATATGGAGGCATAACAAAATCTAATATAAACAAGTTTGCTTTGAACTAGATGGTGTGACAATGTTTTAAGGTGTGAAAACTAATGTCGACACCCAATTATACAAAAACATGCACCTTTCCTTAGTGGTGTGCACTACATGGCACACCACACAAAACTTGCAATCCAAACCTTGAGTTCCCTAAGTTTGTTGAAAATCAAAAGCTCGATGGCATCCATGTACAACTATTTCACTCATAGCCTTAAATGACATCTTGAGACTACCAAGTTAACTAAACTTCTCAAAAGGAAAAAAATAATTTAAACATCAAGACATGTTGGATCTCAATGTTATCACCCTCCAAAAGAATCTTCAATAAATACAAAGTTTTAGTTGTTGAAATGATGGAAAAAATGTAACCATTGAAACCATAAAAATTAAGTATGAACTCCTTTGTGATGTGGAAACATTACATTGGGTTTGTCTTGTGTCCTATCTTAATTACTAGAAGTGACTTTCTAAGTTTGCTCAAGGATGATAGACTTTTCTTTGTGACCACTAGTAGGGATGTGTACCTAATTCACCAGGAATTTCATTAATCATTTAGGTCAAATCACCACTAATTCATTAAATTAAAAATATAATGAATTCACCACAACTCTTAGTGACTGACAATGGGTTGGTATGGACAAAGAAATTCATTAGAAATTAATCAAATTAGAAATTGTAATATGGCATTTATTTATTTTTAAAAATTGAATTATTTATATATTTTATTTAATGTCAATTCAAAGTATAATTTTACATTATTAATAATAAATCATTTTATGTACATATTATTAACATAACACATCGTCATTGTCATCCAACCACCTCATTTGATATGAAATAAATAGGATGATGATTGGATTTATTATGTTGTTTATTCTAAATGTTTTACAAAAGCCAACTTTAATTATTATTATCTTTCTCATATTTGGCCAAATGAAAAATATTAAACTTCATCCTAGAAATTTTTGCAAAGATGTAAATGTTTTTAATATTTTTCAAATATATATATTTAATTTGATTGACGATACACTTGAGATTTGCAATTTAACACAAATCATAACATGTTTTTAAAGAATTATGAATACCAAATCTCTTCATAAATTAATAAATACACATAGTGAATAAATACATACATTCAATAATTTGTACTAATTTATAAATAATTTGAATTTAAAAATGAACCTTAATCAATTAAGCATAAATGATTTTACTGATGGTGAATCTCATTAGGCTAGAGCATAGTTAGTAAACCCATTTTACTTTTAAAGCCTCATAATGAAATGGGTTAGTGAACTAGAATCATTTTTCCTACTAGCAGACTTTGTGGTTGTTCTAAAATTAACTTAAGAATACATGTTCACAATGTATTGTGATGCAAAAGAATGTTATTCACCCACACACTTCAACTTTTTCCCCTGGAACTTGTTGAGCATGCCAACGATTTTTTTGCTTGACTTGGTGGAAAGAACCAATTTCCCAAGTTGATTATGAAACATTTTATTTATCCTGGAACTTGTTGAGAATGCCAATGATTCTTTTTGCTTGACTTGGTGGAAAGAACCAACTTCCCAAGTTGATTATGCAACGTTTTATTTTTTTTGGAATTTTTTGAGCATGTCAATGATTCTTTTTGCTTGACTTGGTGGAAAGAACAAGCTTCCCAAATTGATTGTGCAACATTTTATTTGAGAGGTGAGTTGTGCATGATTCATGTGACTAACCCAACCATTGGGGTTGTGGGTCTAATAAATAAGGAAGCTTGGGTTCTTGTGGTTGACTTTGTGAGAAAACAATGTTCTACTACTACCACATGCTTGATAGTTAAGGTTGAGAGCTAATTCTTAGCACAAGAATTATTCAATGCCATTGGGATAATTCATCGTCAATACTAGCTTACTCTTAAGGTAAAGACTACATTTATAGTGCACATGGCTATCTACAAGCACACTTTGAACACCCAAAGGCATTATGGACTTCTGGTGTATTTGTTGAGCCATTGCTCAACCTTATTTGCTTGACCAATAATCACGTTTTCTGAAATTGACAATGCAATATCATTATCAGGTTGTCATGTTGAATCTCCACAATTGCAATTCCCAACTACGCAATTATGGGAGAAACTTTAATTTTGCAAGCGAATGTATCTCTTTTATCAAATTACCTGAAGTTCTTAATGATGGTGTTGTCTAGATCTAGTTGATTTTTACTAGGAACTGTTTTGCAGAGAATCACTTGGAAGAGGGGCAAATTTGGACTAGTTAAAAGGTGGACTATTGCCATTAGTTATGTATGTAGATCTCATGCTATTGCTACAGCAGCTTGGTGGTAATTAATAAGGTCATCATGTGGAAATCCATACTCAACCCATGTGTTTTAAGCTTCGAGTTTGCTGGTGATAATTATTTTGTGTGATTTTTGTTTTGGAGATATTTGGGACAATCCTCGGAGCATTGGCAAATTTCCACTACAATGAAGACTTACAACCCTAACTTGCTGCATTATGCTTTGTGGTGAGAATGTGGCCTTATGCTTTCTGGTGAAGAGCACTATTTCTTAAACAGAGGTATTAGTTATGGCAGCTAATCATGCTTTAAGCAATGCACTTGCACTTGAATGCATCAATATATTGCTCGGTATTGCATAGATGTTTTGGTATAGAAACAAGTTCACTAGTGACACAATAATTAACCACAAGGTTGGTCTCTCCTTCATCTTTCAAATTGTTGGCTAGGCTATTATGCTTTGGTATGTAAATTATTCACATAGTCTAACTTTTGTCTTGTGTCCATGGATTAATTCATGATTCATAAACCATGTCAATGAACCCTACTTGTTTCCAGCCATAACTTGCTTGACACACACACTTGGCTTGGCTTGTGTAACAAGCAATGGTGGTAAATAAGTGTAGTTCCAATTTTGTGTTTCAGAGAGCTGATCCAGGTCATAATGGGTTTTTGCTTTTGGAGAGTGATTATTTTGACACTTATTTTTGGTACTATGTAATAGCCATAGAACTTATTGTATTCAAACTTTTTGGGTTGTCTGATTTATCTTAAATTTGCATTTAGTAGTCCCTTGTATTTAAACATTAAAAAAAAATGAAGGTAACTTTAACCTAAAACATTCATTGTGTTTACATCACGAAGGTATGAACAAAAAACTAGTTCATTTAGCCAATTCTAGAGTTAAATCAAATTTGAATAGCCAATTTGGAATCACTAGCCCCCCCCCCCCCCCCCCCCCCCCCACCCCCCCCCCCCCACCACACACACAAACAAAAACCAATCAAAAACAAAAACAACAACAAAAAACAAACAAAAAACAAAAAAAA
>Ga0116231_10007662_pt1 | contig 19567 bp, 11 predicted proteins | sample S1TSphgellanicum_2_FD_89695 | JGI IMG/M metagenome (GOLD analysis project Ga0116231, IMG submission 89695) | Host-associated microbial communities from peat moss isolated from Minnesota, USA - S1T2_Fd - Sphagnum magellanicum MG | ecosystem: Host-associated > Plants > Peat moss > Unclassified...
ACCCCCCTAATAACTTCACCACACTCACATATTCCTAACCCAATTTTTAAATATTGAGACTACTAGCCATGGCCATGTCGGTAGAGGTCACATATCTATGTATAACTGTATATGTTTGTATGGATGTGTGGTTATATATGTTGGTACATATATGTATGTGGACGTGTGTGTGTTTGTTTGTGTTTTTTATTGTTTATATGTATTAAAAAAATGTGTATTGAAAAAAATACTTAAAGTTGTAGGTCATCACATGTAGGTCATAGATATTTTAGTGTGTGGTACATATGACAATTTTCAAGATAAAAATTGTTTAAATGTGTGTTGAAAAGAATACATAAAGTTATAAATCATCACATGTTAGACATATATTTTGGTGTGTGGTACATATGACAATTTTCAATGTAAAAATCATTTGGGTATGGGTTTTGTTTAGATATTCAGGTTTTTTTGTGGAGGACAGTGTGTTTTTTTGGTGTGGTTATGAGTGTAAGTGTTTATTTTGCTTCATGTGGGTGCTTCATGTGTGTTTCATGTGGATATTATGTTTGTATTTATTTTTAAAATTCAATACAATTCAAATATGTATTTCAAACTAAAATAAATAGTCATATTTTAACTAGTTTATTTTTTTGTGGGATCTATATTTTGTCAAATAGTAAGTTCTTTTCCAAGCCTTTTTTTTAAAAAATGGTGTCCATATATGTTGATTAAGGTTCTCCAAACCTACTGCTTCCAAGCTTATCAACCTCATTCTTTTGTCCTTCTCACATACATGAATATGAAAAGGCAAATTAACATGTAACTTTCATGACCATGTTTTATATATTAAAATAATTTAATAATCTACCTTTTTCAAGTGTAAATACCTAGCTCCTTTCCCATGACATTGTCCACCTACATGGATAGAAAAAAGAATAATTTTGAAATATGGGACAAATCATGATGAAAATTTACTTGAACTATATGGCAACATAAAAGAACCTTACCCTTGGGGCTAAGGGCATTACATTCATAAATTTTGTAACAAAAAAATGTAGTCTTTTGATAAATGTTTAATGTAACCAAATATTTATTACAATGTTACTAGATTTTGAGTATTATAAGATAAAACATAATTTTCAATATAAAAATGTTTTATCATGAAAAAATAATGCATAAACTAATTGGTAAATGAAGACATTCACGAAATAATAAGCCTTATTAATGAAATTGAAATATTAAATTTTATTTCTATATGTTGGATGGAAAAAAAAAATTATCTATGTAATTTTTTCCATTTTCACCATCAATGTTAAATAAATCAATGATGTATGGCCGCACATCGTACTTCTTTTTTAAAAATTATGATAAACTCTTTTTTTTCATAAATAAAAATGTAATAAAAAGACATGTTTATCTCAAAAAATTCATCCGTTTGGGAAATTCAAGACATTGATGATAATTCTAGTATTTGTTGGATCATCTAAAGAAGCCAAATGTTGTTACAACATTTGTTGGCCTCCTAATGGATTTAATGTTTTTTTAATTAGCCAACTTTCAAATGGCCAATTGTTAATTATGGACTTTTCAAAAGGCTTTTGGAATTAAATTTTATATACATGAAGAAACTTTGGACATTGGGTCTAAAGTAATGGTAGTAGTATGCATACAAACATTGTAACACACACTCAATATTCATGTAGACATTTTAGAAACAATTTGGACTTTGAGATTGGTGTCTAAGTGGTTCATACAATCCGCACCATGATTCAAGATGTAATGTTCTTCTCCTTCAATTAAGGTGTCAAACTTATTCAAATGTCATGAAATACATTCACCCCATTGTTAAAGGCAAGATTGTACTATAGTGATTAGGCCATATAAGCATAAAGAGTAGGTAAAATTATAATGTTTATTCTAGAACAAGCTAGATAGAGCAAATGAATCAGTAGTTACATGGTAGGCCATATTACCTTGTTGAATTGGAATTAAAATTTATGTGTGAGTTTTTTTCTTCTCCAAGAGTGAATATTAATGTGGGAGTGCAAATATAAGAGAAAGTTGAACAATAGAAAATAAAACCATGATCTTTTATATTTTTTTTTTGTATTTTTCCAATATTTGTTGTTCTTCCCTACATATCAATATGAGAAGTAATATTGTGGCATAATTATGACAAATTCATAAATGTGCATATATTTGGGCTATGGGATATGTGGTTGTTGAAGTATTATGGATGATGTATGGATTTCCTATTATAGATTTTGCATAAATGGAAATAAACATGTACAATAACAAACACTACAATTGAACCAATGGTAGAATATTAGGGTTTACCACCCATTAGCCCTATAATTAGTTTGGTTATTTATAGCATCAATCTCCATTAACTTTGTTGTTAATAATCAGTAAACACCAACTTTGTTATAAATGACCAATATTTAACCATGTGGTTTACACTATAGTCTATAGACTATAGCCACTAAACCCTAAAGCTCTCATCCCTCAAAATTTCAAGATTTTGGAATTACATAAGTCTTACAAGACTTCTAGAATTATGAGCTTCAAAACAAAAAAACTCAAACATCTTGAAAACTTCAAAATCAATAGGATATTATCATTGCATACTAATATAAAGTAGCTAGATTTATTATATTTATCATTTCAAAAATTTATTGGAATATTCCCAAATTTTTTTGAATTCTAAATTATTTTGAAATATTTTTTCTTGATATTTTGGAATATAATTCATGTTAAATAACTTTGGATGATTCCTTCCAAATTATTATGTAGTATTCCTTTTGAATTATTTTGGAATATTCCTTTTGAATTATTTTAGAACATCCTTTCTAAATTAGTCAAAAATATTCCTTCTGCATTCAACTTGGAATATTTTTTCCAAATTCTTTTTAAAATAGAATTAATGTATGAAAAAGTAGCAAAAATATGGTAACACCTAAAGAAGAACCGTCAACAGAAATGTCGTCAACAGAAATGTCGTCAACATTTGACATGACAAAAATAATTTCAACTCAAATTTAAAAAATAATTTTGCGGCCACAATGGCCCAAATTCACTGTATTTCGGGAAAAAAAACCTTCACATATTGCAAAAATGTTTTTATAAATAAAGTAGGCTGCCAAATTATAGATGTATTAGGATTATGTCTAAACCCACATATGGAAAATATCCACTTCAACACATTAATAACACAAATTAAAATAGGGAAACCTTGTCATCATTTGCAAATCCATAGTTGCAAGGGGTGCAAATGAAAAGGTGGCAACATATGGTAACACCCCCTTCTTAATTCCTTCCACTTTTTCCCCATCCTCCCCCTCATTATCATTCTTCTAGTCTATCTCAAAACTACTCTTCTCATACCTCTTCTCTCATGTCTAGAGCTTTTCTATTTCAACAATTTGAATTAAGTTTTTGTTTCATCTCTTCTCACATTTCATCTAATTTTCTTCTTTTCATTTTTTAACTACATTCGACTTTTGTAGTTCCTTCTTCTTCTTCTTTTTCTTGTGAAGAGAGAAAACAAGCAAAGGAGTTAGACTAGGGAAGGGAGCGTTAAGCACCGAGTCACGGTGAGGCATTTGATGCAAAGAAATCCTTGTAAACATGGAGGCAACTATGGAATAATGTCAAGAAACCTTCTTACAAGTTTTAATTTTTTTACCCTCTTGGAACTTGTAACTCTTTGGGTTTAGGAACCTCCTAGAAATTTGCAATTTCTTTTGTTAGTAGGGTTTTCGTTGTAGTTGAATTTCCTTGCTATAGAGTTCTTCTACAACTTATTATCTGATTTGCACAAAGTTCTCTTATAAGTTGGAATATCCTTGTGACAAAGCTCTCTGTAGGTTCTATGTAGTTTGTAAAGTTCTTAAAGCTATAGAGAATCCATAGAATTTTAGACATGTAGCACATTACAATCAAATTTCATTTCTGCCATTATTTCAATGGCCTTGTTTTTTAATTCTGGATCATTACAAGTGTTTATCTCATTCTGAATGAACCCATAGAAGTGGGGAAATATTTTTGACCTAAAACCAGTCGGAGTTTTTTTTGTTGACCCACTTTTAAATAAGGGTTTAGTGGCTTAAAGTTTCATCTTGTAGTGAATATTCTAATTAAAACAGTTGAGACTATTGTAAACCTTAAGTCCTTGAAACATAGATTGTATAAGAGTTAATCACCCGACCATTTTATATTCTTTGACATGTTTTTAATTTGTATACCTAAGGAAATAACATTCAACTAACATTGTGCTAAAGATATCTATTGCTATTTGCAAAACTATTGTATAATAGTTGAATTAAGGACAAGATGCACTTCTTCCAATGGCAAAAACAAGGTATGTCCTTGATTCCCTAATCCCAAGCAATTCAATTCAATCTCATGGGATAGGAAAACGAACAATTATGCATGAAAACAATGGCTCAAGATCATGTTCTACTAGGACCTTCCTTTTTCAATTGATACAAAATATGTAAAAATGTCCTTACACAAAAACCTCTACACATAGTAGAAATAAAGTCTCGTGTAAATATCAATTGGACATAAACCTCATGACCAAAACATTTAATTAGAGTTAAAATTTATGCATTTCAGTCTAGGTTTTTGGATTTCATTATAGGTTCACAAAGAAATGTTTAAGTGAATGCATTAGATATAGGGATTTTTAAGGTTGATGGAATAGGGATTCTCTTTAAACACAATTGATTACGGGAGATATATCCACGAAAACAAGGATGAAACGATCTGGTGGTCTCTAGATCTTTAGCTCATCATACACATAATCGAAGATTTGGTTGCCACCAAATTGTTAACAACACAAGTCCTCACATTGGTAATGATCTAGTGGCCACCAAATCATTAACAATGTAAGTCTTTGGGTTGGTAACGACCTGGTGACCACTAGATTGTGACCAACTCTAATCCTTAGGGGCACACTAGATTTGGTGGCCATTGCAAGGACAATAATCAAAGACCTAACTATTTGGTGGCCACAAGATCATTACAAACATTAATCCTAAATGAGGGAATAATCTAATGGCCACTAAATCGATGCCAACACTTGTCTTCATGGACGTAATGATCTGGTGGTCACTAATTGTTACAAATGTGAATCCTCAGGGACTTGATGATTTGGTGGCCCCCAGCTCGTTACTAACACAAGTTCTTACGAAAAAAACGATTTGGTGGCCACCAAATCATTACAAGGTCAGTATTGGAAGATCTAACAATTTGGTGGTCACCAAATTGTTACAAGTGTTAGTCTTAAATGAAGGAACAATCTAATGGCCACTAGATCATTACCAATGTTTGTTTTCAAGGATGTAATGATCTAGTGGCCACCAAATTGTTGCCAATGCGAATCCTCAAAGATGTATTGATCTAGTGCCTACCAATTCATTACCAATGTAAGTTCTCATGGAAAAAATGATCTAATGGCCACTAGATTGTTGCAAATGCAAATCTTCAAAGATGTAACAACTTGGTGGCCACCAAGTCATTACCAATGCAAGTTTTTGCAAAAATAATGATCTGGTGGCCACCAGACCATAACAAGGTTAATATTGGAAGACTTAATGATTTGGTGGTCACTAGATCGTTATAAATGTTAGTCCTAAATGAAAGAACGATTTGGTGGCCACCAAATTGTTACCAACATTTGTTTTCAAGGACATAACAATTTGGTGGCCACCAAATTGTTACCAACATTAGTCCTTAAGGACATATTGATCTAATGGCCACTAAATCGTTACCAATGTTAGTTTTTGTGGACAAAATGATCTAGTGGCCCCCAAATTGCTGTGTATTAAAGGTGCAGATGATAAAATAATAACTTGGTGGAAACAAATATATCCATTTAAATTATAACTTTTGCTTGTGGCTTTTAAACCATTTAGTCTGGATGGGGTACAACAAACAATCCAGTGGCCACCAAATCATTGAAAATTTGCAGAAATGTGATAAGGTATCTAGTGGCCATCAGATCGTCTTTCCTTTATGGAGGTCTGGTAGAAAATGAATGGGGCTAGGAAGTATTATTATCTGGTGGCTACCAAATCGTCTCTTTTATTTTTATATTGTTCAAATAGTTCGTTTGTCCATGTTGTAGTGATCCTTGTACTCACCTTTTCACCAAAATCCTTAGGGAGAAACTAGGGTACAACAACGACTACGAGAATGTGAATGTTGGCATCTAGATGCTAGACAAGGAAATAGATAGGTGGGGTATTGAGTTGATGATGGAAATGCCACATATTGAGTGGTGTTTCCAATTTAAAATATGGAAGGACCTTGACAACATGAAATATGCTCATGTTGTAAACCTTAAAACCTACACGGATGATTTGTAATAGGTGGTGGTTTTCCTTTTAATGCCATTCTTTGTGTTGCAAGCCAAGATTGTCTACCCAATTTCAAAAATGGATGATAACTTACATTCAAAAAATTGTGAAAGAGGCAAGTTCATGGTTGCAAAATTCCTGCATAGGACATCAAGGTTAATACACCAAATGTAGGACAAAATGGTGACTATGATAGTCATTGAGAAGGATAATAAAATGGTGACAACTTTTGATGATGTGCCCATGACCTCCTCAAGAGACCCAAAGGTGGGTCCAAAAGCAAAATAACGAAAGAAAAAGAGAGTTGGGCACGTTCCTTAATTTGCAACATTTTGGGGGTAAGAATGCGTCTTCAAGCTTTGGGATGGGACTAGAACGAACTCACAAGTGAGAGTTCAAGATGAGGTCAACTTACGTAACCACGAAAAGAAAGCAGTTAATGCAAGTTGAATTAAAGTGGTGTAGCAAACTTAGTAAGGATAACCTCAAACACAAGCTTTCCACAACCTTCAACCTTTGGAGGAGGCACCACCCCCCTTCCTATAATATATTTTGTGCTTCTCTATGGGGACTACATTTGTCACTTTTCCCCGGGACTCCCAAGTGGGAGTTTTGTTGTCCCAAAACTTTGGACATTCATATTTTTTCAAATCACATTTATTTTGAAAATACAAGGGCAATGTCTTATAACCCTCAAAAATATCTTTCCAATGATGTATAACGTGCCTTGATTGAACCTTATTTGACCCTTTCTTTTAAAGGATTTGTGGTCAAGTGTCAAATTTTCAATTCAATTCCTGCCCCTTCTTTTGATCATAACTCATGCAATTCCCATTGCATGAGAATGAGGTCTAAATGAAAAATGTGAAGGCACCTTAAGCATATACACTTCAAGTCATTTCTAATGATGTGCTAGGGGCCCAATTTGGTGCTTATTTGCCTTTCCAACCAAGGTTCCAAACATTCACAACTCTCGCACGAATGCAATTCCTAAAGTGGGAGTGCACTTGGGAGTCATTGGGCTTCATCCCCATTTGTGAAAGTGTGTTTCACACCTAAACACACTCTTGGCCTCATGGGCCCTTGCACTTCACATTTAGTCGCAAACCCAATGTTAGGGTTGTGACATTTAAAGCGGTTCAAACAAATGTTGAGGGATCATCAATGATTAGGGCTTTCAAAAAGCAAAAAAATGAAACGACAATAGAGGAAAAAAAGGAGAAGATGATTGACAACCTTGTCATGAAAAAATACCCCAAGGGCCTTGACAAGACTGAACATAAGCATGTTAATGAATCAATCAAGGACAAACACTAGTAGAAAAACCCCATTTTTCGACTTGTCTTAGGCAACTATTTTTGATCAAAAATAATCGCAAAAAACACTTTTAGTCGCCTAAGACAAGTCAAAAAATGGGGTTTTTCTACTAGTGAAATTCTCCAATTGTTTCCCCCTTGGAAACAAGCTTGTTGAAAGGGTAAAGGTTCTTGTGGATAGATTCTTGCCTCCTCTTAAGAAAATTGTGTACCACCCATTGAATGATACACACAAAAACGAAATCAAACATCAAAATTTGATGTTTCATTACATCGATCAACAATGTCTAATTTTTGCTATTCTTGTTGATTTGAATGATCCAACTAAGATTTTGGAAATGTGACCAAGAAATTGGTCTACTATTTCCAATTCGATGTTTTTTCTTGTGGGTAGAATACATATGATCCATGTCGTGAAAGCAATTTCCATATTATATTTTTCTATTTTTAATTCCTTGCCCACTATTCCAATCGTTTCATTGAATTCCTCCAAGTTAATTTGTTGATTTATTTTTTCAAGAGATATTTGTAATGGAAGATGTCAATGACGACATACACGAGCAATTTTAGGCTTTTGGTATCATTATCATTTGGAATGTTGACTTTCGTAAAGCTTTGTAAATTTTTGTCCATCAATAATAATCCAAATATGTTGAAGAATTCAATCCTTTCATATAGGGAAAATCTAAAACACACCCGAAAAATATGGAATGAGTTCAGGCGACCAAGCCCAAAACTCAGACAAGACAAGAAAAAGACATAAGCTTACAAGGTATGGATTTTCAAAACTCATTTTTGCAAGAAATTCATGTTGAATGCTTGCTTGAGCTCTTGGAAATGATTTAACATGCTTAATTAGTTTTGTGTAAAGCTTCGAGGTGTCCTTGACAACTATGTTTACAGTTTAGTTGGTGATGGAATGTATGTCAATCCTGTTGATCTTGGACTTGCTCTATGAAGAGTGGAAGGAGATTTTGTTATTGTGGAAACATGGAAAGATTTTGGACAGGTATGACAAATTGCCTTTAAAACCACAGCCCATGGGAAAGTCAACATTTAATTGTCTTATGGGACTTAAGGAATCTCACATGGTGAAGCTTACAAATGGTTTGAAGGTGTACGAAATTTTGTTATAGGATTGATTTGTGACGAGAGGTAACCCACACTTGCTAACAATGATAGAGTATTGTTACAATGTCAAAAAATGGAAGGTGATCAAAAACGAAATCATGGCATTCCATAAACATCCTCAACAAATAACACAAAGTCCACATCCTTACACTAAAGAGATGTGGAAAAAAGTGAAATTGTAGCATAAGTACAACAAGGTGTTGTTTGTGTTACTAAAAAGATGCTTAACAACAATTTCTTCAAAGGAAAAATTTGTATGAATCCATCCAAGGATCCTCCCTTTGATGAATTTAACGAGGTTTTTGAACAGTGGATTTCATGGTTTGCTAATGAAAACCCACATATTGGCCTTGTGCTCCTCAAATCACATTATAGAATGGATCCACTATTGGAACTTGATAGCCTTAAGGATGTTATGGATGGCTCCTCAAGGAATGTCAATTTCCTGAATAGTAAGTCTGGGAGGATATTTCCTGTGTTCCCCATTATGAATTTTTTAAGTAAGGACCCAAACGTCCATTCTATTACAGATTGGATGAGTGTACTCTCAAACTTGCTTCCATGAAGGTTACCTTCAAAGCAATTGTCCATGTTTACGACCAAAAGTCATTTAACAACTTGGTCATGACACTTCAAGAAGAGGACTTCATGGATGACATCTCTATGGAGTATGGATTTACTAGGCTTCCAAGCAAGAAATTCCTTTATTGAAGTTGTCGAGCTTGTGGATGAACTTGCCACTTTTGGTATACGCTTACCTATTTCCTTCATAGGAAAGAAAGTATGTGCAAGAGGACATTTTGTTGTCAAGGCGTTTCACTAGAAGAAATGTTGTTGATTCTAACCATATTTTTATTATTATTATGCAACTAATGTCCAAACCAACTAATTTTATGACTAGTAATGTGTTAGTCCTACATGTCCATGTAGTTGTAACTTGTTATAATCACATATGCAACTACACGTAAGGTTGAACCAAATTCTAGTTGTAAATGTGACTACAACTTACAATTAATATGATTTTCATTGAAAATGTAAATGAAAAGTGAACAATGTCATCCAATTTTGATTGCATTCATCGATGGACAACAACATAGTTGTTTTTGCAACTACAAATGAAATGTTTTTCAATTGCAATAGTATATTCTACCACCTGAACAAAAAAACATAGACCACATATGGCAAATTTTGTTATATCAATTAGACTATTATCCCTTCAATGTACCCATCCATGGGTCTTCCATGATAACTAATAGTTTGTTAGAAAAGGCTATTATAACCTAGTTGGTAAACTAAACTAGCTAAGCCTAATAGCTTACATTAAACTAAGTAGGCCTATGTACATTAATAGCCTAGCCTAGCCTGCATACTTAATTAATTGGCTTAAGTTATCTATAAGTAATAGTAGGCTACTTTATTAGGTGTACCTAATAGGCTAGGTAAGCTAGGTAGGTAGTTGGTAGGTTGGATCATTAATTAATTGGTAAATTAGGTAGTAGGTAGTAAGTAGGTAGGTAGTAAGTAGGTAGGTAAGTTAAACAAGAGGTATTTTATTTTATGGATATGTCATAATTTTTATATTAATTGAAAAAATAATTAGTTATGTTAAACAATTAATTTACTAAATGTAGGGTAGTTAATTTATTAGGTAGGCTAGGTAGCAGATAGTAGGTATGTAACCTAAAGAGTATGTAATAAATAGGATAGATACTAGTAAGAAGTAGGTAAGTAGGTAAGTTAAGCAAAAGGTATTTTATTTTGTGGATATGTCATAATTTGTAAATATATTATTATGTGGATATATATATAATAATAATAAAAAATTAGGTAGGTTAGATAATAGATAGTAGGTATGTAGCCAAGGTAATATATATTAAGTAGGATAGGTAGTAAATAATTAATGAAAATAGTAAATTTTTTTTGTGTGAATATATGATAGTGTTTTTATATAAAACAAAGGATGTGATAGTGTTGCAATGTTTCCCTTTCATTAGAATTGTCCCATATCTTTTATCTAAAACTTCAAACTTGTAAAGTATATAAGTAGGTGAAAGAATGAACTAAATTCATGGTATGCACTTTAAACATAATGCATATGCAATTTGGGATGGGCCAATCAAAAGGCTTGTCCCCAACAAAGTAAATAGGATCCTATCTACCTACTTAATTTATGTTAACTAACTTATTTTACTTTAACCTAGCCTAAAATAGGTTGCCAATTCAATTTAACCTTGGATATATTATAATAATTAATTACTACAATTATTATATATATTAAACAAATGGAAAATTACCACATATTTTATGGTCATTGGTTCTTTAAATTACCACATGGTTAAATCCTAACCACCCATCAATGTTGACTGTTCCCAAGCTCTTAGATGGACTCAAATGTGAGTCCAAAACTGAAAACAACGGAAGAGCAAGAAATCGGGGCATGTTCCCTAGCTCACAGCATTTCGAGGGGGTAAAAAGGCGTGTTGGAGCTCCAGGATGGGACTAGGAACAGTGACAACCATCAATTATTCACATGGACTTGCACAAAACCAACACAAGGTGGTTAGTGCATAGTTGGAGCACTCTTGGTGTTAGGATGAGCCATGGGCAACTCGAACTCACAAGACTCACCACGGCTCAAACTTGGGGGAAGCCACCACCTTTCTCCTTATAGTATACTTTATGCCTCTTCACAAGGCCCGCATCCAAATGGCTTTTTGTCTTGGGACTCCCAAGTGGGAATCTTGAAATTGCCAAAGTTGAAACTCCAACAATTTTGGGGCCCCATAACTTTGCGTGTAGACCTTCGATTGAGATGAGGTCTAAAATAAAGTTGTAACCCTCATTGAAATATTTTCAATGGTATATCGCACGCCACCTGCACTCAAAAAAATCGTGTCGATTCCCAACTTTTAATGGTCGGGAGTCAAATTGCCAATTTGATTCTCGGCCTTTCTTTTGGCCATAACTTGTGTTTCAAATGTCTAAATGGGTGATGCGAACCCATTTTAGACATCTACGTTTTAATAGCTTTCCAATGGTATAAAAAACTCCTCAAGCCATTGGGTTTTGGCCCTTGCAATCGCTCTCTGAACATTCGGGAGTCTACCGGGACTCCAACTCCCAAAGTGGAAGCTCCTTTGGGAGTGTGAAGGTCCATTCCCTCACACTTTCCTTCACTCTCGGGCTTCCCTTTTGGCCCGCAACCTTGTAAGCCCTTGCCTTAGTTGCGAACCCAAGGCTAGGGTTGCAACAAATGTCACATTTGGTAACATGTAACTATTCAAAAATGCAGTCACAAATTGAGGTTCTATGTCATATTACAAATCATCCATGGTAATGGATGAGAAATTTTTGCTTAGTCATAAGGTTTACAGCTACACTTTCAACTTCATGGCCATGTCATGTCTTTTGCAACTGATTATTTTATGGCACTTATCCAAGGCAACTAGGCTATTTTTCGTCACATGTGTCCATTATAATTATAAATGAATCACAAATTCAGTCATTGATTTTCAAATTTTTTCTAGTGTTTTCCAACATGGATCTCCCATTTGTGACTATGCATTTTTGGAAAAAAAGAGGTTGTATAAGCTCGAGTTCAACCTAGATGCCATTTGATTCATTCTGTAGCCACTTTTGTGAGCTAGAATGGTGTGTTTTAGTATCGTTTGGTGATGGAATAATAACAAATTTATGCCTGGTGTGTTTTCACATGTCTTGAATCTATGTCTATGTTTCAAGGTTTATTATCCATTTAGGATTCTACATTAATATCGATGCAATTTGCAGGAAAAGAAGGTTTTTCTTAAGCTCGTTTTAATGGACTTGCTCAACAAGGTTGAGGAGATTACAATGATTAGTCCTCTGATTTTGTACAATACAAATTTAGTGCCCCTTGCAATTTGTGGTCTGCCCCCAGTTGTAAATCCCGAACAGCAAAGGTCAAGTGTAGATGAAGAACTACATGAAAAGGATACATCCATCCCTACAAAATGGAAGAAAAACAAGAGGAAGACTATTCATGGGGTTATCATCAAAAAGGTGAACACGAGAACGAATAATAATAATTTGTTAGTTTCGAAGAGTTCTTAATTTCATGCAATTGGGAAAAAAAAAATGATAAACAATGAGATACCATCCAATGATATATCAACACAACCTAACATCTTCTCTACAAAACCATTGCAAACTACCACTATTGTTAGGGAGGATGATGTCAAGGATGTCAATTATGACAATATTGGTAGGAAGATGAACAAACAAATTCCTCTAGAGGACTTGAGTTCACCTAAAGCTAAATTAAATTACAACTAATGGTTCTCCTCATTAAGCATTATATAATTATTTTAAATTATGAATACATTTACATAGGATATTTTTAAAGTTTACTCTAAAGTGTAATATGCATCTAGTGGCTAACATATATGTTTACATAGTGGCCAAGAGATAGGTGTACATGGTCATCGCTAGATATAACGATCTAGCGACCACTAGATAGGTCAAACAGTGGCCATTAGATACAACAATCTCATGGCCGCTAGTTTGACCAACTTGTGGCCTCCAGATATAACCACCAAATAGGTTGATTTGGTGGCCACTAAATTCAACAACCAAATACAACGATCTAGTGTCCACCAAAATGACCTATCTTCTAACTATTAGATACAACAATCTAGTGGCCTCCAGATCAACCAATTGGTGGCGTCTAGATACTGAGATATGGTGGTCACTAAATTGTCATATCTGGTGGTCATGGGACTAACATGTTGAAAAATTAAAAAATCTTGTCGCATAGGATAAAAAATCAAATTCTTTTATTATATTTAATTCAAACTTTTTGCCTTCCATTATTTGGCTTCTGATTCCATTCTTGCCATCTTTGTTTCAAAGTTTTTTTTATTTTTCAATTTTTGTTTTTTGCATTTTTCTTGTTTGGGTAAATTTTGACCTTTTTATACTTTCTATTTGTAGGTGAAGGCAAATTTTTGTTTGATGATTTTGGTGAATACACATTTGAGGACTTGGATGATTGAGACAAGCCTAGGTCTTTTTTTGGCCTTGGTGGAATTCAAAGGATGGTTGTTTAATTATTTGAACAACTTGACAAGTTTAAATTATAGTGGAAAAATCATGCAAAAAGGCTAAAAAGATGCAAGAAACTGATGTCATCTCCAGTCTAACCTTTGCCCCATTAAGGTTTTTTGTCCCCACCTCACTTTTTGCATGCATCTCTCCCATCCTTCCATTAATTCATCTTGATGCAACCGCATTCGACCCTTGCAAGATTTGATGGGGTCGAAGTTGATACATGTCTAGGAGTTCTCCATTAATCTAGCAAGGAAGATAAGGGGAAAGAGCTTGCTTTCGGAATATCCAAATCTCCTCCTCCCATAAACATGGAGGACACAAAGGTGAATCCTTTGCACATTATTTTCAATTTGAAAGGGGTCCTTGTTGGGAAAGATTATTTTAGAATTAATCACCTCTTGCCTTTGTTGTTTAATTTAGCTTGAGGTCAAACCTTATAATTAGGCAAGAACATTGTACCTAGGCTAGCTTTTAAGGAATTCCTCCTTAGGTGTTTAGAGTAGTTTACTATCTACAAATGGACATTTGCTCCACTTGCCAAGATGAAGGCTTACTTGAAAAAAATAGTAGAAGAGACAGGTATTGAAATCAACCCACAAAGGATTATGGGTCGAGATTGTGCAAGATTAACAAGCACATTCTACAGTTTCCTTACCAAGTAAACCTTAATCGTGTTGATCGTCTCATTCATGATAAATTAATTTATCAGAAAAACCTTTCTAATTCTTCCCTTGGTATCATAATACTCACCTTGGGAATACTTTGTTGGTACAAATGATACACCTAATAGAAGCTACCCAAATCTACCCTTTAATGCCATTTTTGTTGAATCATATGAATACGCACCAAAGGAAGATAATTATCGAATGATTTTTTTTTTCCCATACTTAGAGTTCTTTCATTATTCTAGGTTTTGTGTTCCCACCTTTGTGGAGCTCTATCCTTTCAACACCATTAGAAATATCAAAGAAGATGATGTCAAGTTCTGAACATTATTCAAAAAATGCACCATGACCTATTCCATTAATTTCTATAGAAATTGCTTGACATCTGTAGTAAGTAGTCCAAATATTCTTTTTTACTCTTTCCTTCCAATGTTTTTTTGGATTTTCTAATCTCATTGATTTATATGGTCAATCTATTTCTAAACTATCACAACTATTATTTGTTTCTTTTTCTAAATTATCAATGCGCCGTTTCCTGAAGAGGCAAAAGATAGGGAATCACCAAATTCACACACAATTGATGAGATTCCACCAACTTTGGGTTTCAGCTCCCAAATGCTTGGGGTGGAAGATGTTGAATCACCAAATTCTCTTATGGCTGTTGAAGTTGGCTTGGATGAAATTCCATCAACTTTGAATTCCAACTCCATAGTGCCTCATTTACTCATAGTGGAGGTGAGTCCATTTCATGCGATTTTTTATATGAATGTAGTTATGATCGCAACACACTTCAATAGGGGTTCTTGAACCATCATTTTTCATCCTCAATTGAAAGAATTCCTGGAAAAATACCTTGTTCAATTCTAGGTGTATATTTGTCTAGAACCCAATGCCACAATATCTATAATTATTTGGATCAAATTTTGCATGCACAAAACACAAATCTCAATGCATGCTTCTAAAGTGCTTGATTGGGATTTCGCATACAAAATTTGCATTTCTTATCGAATAAACCTTATAAGCCAATTTTCCATAAAAACCTTGACGTTTTTTTTTCTACTTATCCTTAAATTCATGCTCACAACATGTTGCTTATAAACGATATGCCATATAAAAGCATGTTTAACGATTCGTATAGTGCCATTTTTTTGGATTTGTTTGACAGCCTTTGTGGGGAAGATCAGTATTTGTTAGAGTTTGTTCTCCCTTACTTGGAAAATCTTCATTCGTCCAGATCAATGTTCCCACCTTTGTTGAACACAATCCCTTTGGTAGATTAGATGTATTGATCGAAATAATCCAAAACTTTTTAAAATGTTATTTGTGAAATGTAGTCGGACCTACCAACCCATTTTTTTGTAACATTATGAAATTGAAATTAAAACAAAAAATACCTTATTAATTATTCATCTTCAAATTTTATTTGTTTGAATATCTCAAAAGCTTTCTTTTTGATAATTTTGTAAAAAAATATTTAATTTTATTGCTTGAATGTTTTTTATACTCTTTATCTTTAAGGCATCTCATTTTGGCCTACTAGGCCTTAGGTTGGACTTTGCATTCTTGCCACCATTTGGTGGCTACTAGGTCTTCTCCAACATTTACTTGGTGGCTACCATGTCTTTTCCCTCATATACCTGGTGGCCATTAAGTGCTCTCTTTCATCCACTTGGTGGCCGCTAAGTTATGAGTTGTGTGTTTAGAGTCCCTTTTCCTACCTAATCTTCAATCAAAATTATCCTTCCATATTTTATATATCAATTTAATTTTTATAGATTCTATGTTGGATTTACATCTCCTATGACAAGGATTGAGGCCTATATTCATTCTTGAATTTCTCTTTGCTCTAACCTTTCTTCTTTTTGGTAGGTGCATAATGTTTTTTTTTCTAATGCAAAAACGCGGATTTGAACTTTTCAACCTCGATTTGGCACAATGAAAAAGCTCCTCATTCTTAATGTCAATGGTGTATTTTCCAAAATGTGTTTTTCTTCAAGGGATTAACAAATGATTAGGAAAAACTTAAACATATCCAAGTTGGAAATTTGTGCTGGAGTACATGATTTCCTTTTTTGAGCATTTGAACATTTTTACATCGTTATTTGGTTGTGTATGTTGTTAGAAGATGTCTTTGAAATTCTACCTTTGTCGATGCCCAAAAATTTCATTGATCAATTTGTGTTTATTTGGGGACATGAACAATGCACTCCAACAACGGGTCAATTCACATGTTTAATTTATTACTAATTGAAGGACTTGGTCAAGTTCACCTTGCTTGCAAAAGTCTACCTTATGGACACATGGATCAAACATTACTCATTGATGATGAGCCTAGCAAGGCCCATCGAATCCAAAATGGTGTGGACTTTTCCTCGAACCATTCAAAGGACGTGGGTTATCCAAATACAAGGTGCAATTGTTAGGCCTTGCATCTTGGTTGTAGCCATCATTGAAAAGTTTTTCTTGTGCAAAGACAATTTATGCCCATTTTGCAATCATTATGTAATTTTCGATGCCACTATTCAATTTTCAATATGGGTTCAAACAATTCAAAGGAAGTTCGAACAAGGATTTGGCGATATCGCAACTTCCTTTAAATGACATCCTATGTAAACCTTAAACTTGTCCTTGTTTCAGTTATGTTTTCCGTGTCTTTCATTTCACATTCGTTTAGTTATTTGATTTTTTAAAAAAAAAATCATCTAATGTTTGTAATCTGAGGAAAGTTCAATTATTCATTTTTGTTTATAATGGATTCCAATTTTTGTTTACAAACCACACAAAGGCATTTGCAATTTTAACTAATAGAAAATCATGTTATCAACCGAGTTCTCTTTTTGAAGAGGTGAAGGATGTAGTTGCATATTTGATCATTGGTTTAAAAGGTTAGACAATTCCTCAATTTTTAATTGCTTGTAAAGTGGAATTTTAGTTTTAGTAGTTCATATTTTGAACTCTTATATAAATGGCAAGATAGTTTTTGATATTCAATGTATTTGTATGAAATCAATAAATCGATAATCTTTGTTTTTTGTGCATTTGAGGTTTACTTTGGTTGTTGGTTCTAGTGGGTAAAATTCATATTTCATACTTCATAATAAGCAAATTCTTCCTATGTTGAATGTATATGTCTTAATACATTTCCAACTAGATTTAATATATTCATTAGTGGCCACCAAATGATTTTATTTTCTAATAAACAATTGTTTTCAATTATTTAGTGCCGTATAAGCTTTTCTTTTCAATGGTCCACCAATAGTTTATGAAATACAATAATTTTACGTATTGTAAATTCTTTTGTTGATACTTTGCAAAATTCAATGGCAAAAAATTTAGTAAATATTTCAAATTGTGTTTTTTTATTTTGCCATTAAATTGTTCATTTGATGAAATTATGCAATGTTTTGGTTCTACACCCATTTTTTTACGATTTTCTAATTCTTGAAATTTGGTGGCCATTTGATTTATCTATTGTCATGAATGTTAATGTTCTCATGGTGAAAAAAAATTTATGAAAATTTGTCATTTCAACACTTTGTTTGGTGCCCTCTAGGTTGAAGATGTTATTCTATTTATTTTTAAATTCCCAAAATTCATGTTTTTTATTTTCAGATTTTTTCAAAGTTCAAAATTAATTAAATATGTGTTCAACCACTACAACATTACAATTCTACAACATTATCACATCCTTTGTCCCGTACAAAAACATTATCATATATCCACGCAATAAAATATTTATTATTTTCCCTACCTATCCTACTTACTAATATTACTTAGGCTAGATATTTATTATCTACTACTTAGCCTACTTAATAAATTAATTATTTCACACAGTTAATTAATTAATCAAATAATACAAAAACATTATGACATATCCATAAAATAAAATACCTCTTATTTAACTTACCTACTTACTCACATTAATACAAAAAATGGGGTGTAGTTCACTAACCTAAATCACTATGGGACCTTCAAATTGAAATAAATTCATTGCACTTTAGTGATTTCACCCTTATTAAAGATATTTCATTATGGTATCACTATGTAAACATCATGTTTAATTACTAGTTGACATAATTCATTATTATAATTTACTATGGTAAATATATTTATTTTTATATTGTTGTTTTAAATATACTATGTTATTTTATGATATACCCTACTTTTTTTTGGCTACCTTAGTTATTCTAATTTATACCCTAAGTTATTATAAATTATTATACATTATTCTACCATAAGGTATCCTAGTTATATTATTATAATTTTTTTACTTTAAGTTATTTTAAATTAAATTATTCAAGGTCATTCTACTTTATGTTATTATAAGTTATTTTGTTTTAAGTATAACAACTTAAAATAGTCTAAAATATAATGACCTAAGGTAAAATAATCTAGAATAACAAAAAATAACCACCAATAGAATAACCATTAATAGCCAATAATAAAATAACCAACAATGGCTTATAATAGAATAACTAACAATAATCACTTATAAAATAACCACCAATAGCCATTAATAATCAACAATAACCCATGATAATTTAACTTAAAATAACTATCAATATCCACTAATAAAATATCCACCAATAACCATTAATAACATGTGGTCATTTAATTTAAAATAACCACCTAACCACCAATAAAATAACTGTTAATAGCCATTAATATAATAACCACCAATAAAATAACCACAAATAACTTATGGTAATATAACCTAAAATAACCAATAATAGCGTAAGGTGAAATAATATTCAATAACAAAAAATAACTAATAATAACTTCACATAGAAAAAAATAATTATAAATAATGTAGAGTGAAATAATTTAAAATAATGAAAAGTAACCCTCGAATAGCTAAAAGTAAGTTAACATAATTAGAATTATTATATTAACAAAAAAAATTGTCCATTTATTAAAAAATTTTTAAAAAAAAGAATGGTCATTAAAATGTTATTGAGTAGTGATATTCAAAAAAACATTTGTTCAAATGATTTTACATCTTCAAAAAAATATATATTTATGCACA
>Ga0116231_10007663_pt1 | contig 19565 bp, 20 predicted proteins | sample S1TSphgellanicum_2_FD_89695 | JGI IMG/M metagenome (GOLD analysis project Ga0116231, IMG submission 89695) | Host-associated microbial communities from peat moss isolated from Minnesota, USA - S1T2_Fd - Sphagnum magellanicum MG | ecosystem: Host-associated > Plants > Peat moss > Unclassified...
AAAAAAAATTAAAAAAAAGATGAGCCATAAGTCATGAGGGAAAAAGAAATAGGGAAAAAAAAAAAAATAATAAAAATCCAAAGACACCTAAAAAAGGAAAAAGATAAAAGACAAGCCAAAGAAGATAAAATATTTTTAAAAAAGGCTAATTTTTTTCTGAAACTCAAAAAAAAAAAAATGAAAATGAAAAAAGACAAACCAAAAGAGAGAAAAGAAAAAACCCAAGAATAAAATAATTAAAGAAAATGAAAAAAAGACAAGCCAAACTTCAAAGAAAAAAAAGATTAAAAAAGAAAATGAAACAAGAAAATTACTTTTGAGGAGTTTTTGAAAACGGTGAGAAACGGACCCGGGTTGGGTCTCGACTGACGCCGGTTGTGTATCTTCCCGGCGTTGATTCTTAGGTTTGCTTTTTGCTCTCTCCTGCGTTTACGCGCGTTGTCGTTGATGCGGGAATATGTAGAATGAGGGAGAGAGGGAGGGACGAAGTGAGTGCGCGAGGGAGAAAGAAAGTTTAGAGGTGAGGAAGGCCAAGCAATGAAACAAACACGGTGGTATAAGTATGATGGCGTACAATTGTGCCTGCGCTTGCTTATATGTTCTCTACATTGGTCGGCAATGACGAAAGCAGTCGTGGAACACAGGCGAAGTCCTCGCAGCTTATGCTACTAGGATGGGGACGATGATGACGTTCTGCACCTCGTAGGTGATGAGTTCTGCTTCGGTTTTTGGTGGTGGTGGCTTGTAGTAAGAGTAGGCGACCATCGGGTGAAGAAGAAGGGGGTGGGGGGTGGGGGCGGGGAACTACATACCAGTGCTTTCTAGAAAGAAAAAAACGAAGCACGCAGTAGTAGATATGGCAGAAGCACAAGGTAGTAGCAGTAGTGTAGAAGATGACAATGCAGCAGCAATGGATGGAATCTACAATAACGGCAGGCTGTCGTTTCGGGACAATGGAGGTGTGATGCTTCCCGGGAGCTTTTCCAAAGCGGCAGACTTGAAACCTAAGCGCAGGAGTGTAGGACGTTCGACCTGTCCGGACGGCGATGATATAATCAACTTGCTACATGGTTCGGATCCAATCAAGGTGGAGCTGAACCGCCTGGAGAACGAAGTTCGTGGTAAGCCCTGAATAACACACACACACACACAGAGGCGCGATTGTAGCATTGTCCTGCACTTCCAGATGCCGCTGGAACTTAGAGGTGCAGAGTCGGTGCCCCTTAAAGTGAGAGCCTTTGAATGTTTTGAGCTGTCTCGGTTGCAGACTTCAAGGCATTCTTACAGACTTATGGTGAACTGAATTATACACGCTCTTGGAATTTCCACAATGTGCATTGTAATATTGGCTGTGAAGCAAACTTTAAAGCTCTGGAGGTTCAGATCTGGAAGGCTTACTGCTATTCTGCATGTGAATGAGAAGCTGTGTGTAGTCCAGGATGGAGACACTAGACTCATATACATCTAATTTAGTTCACTACAAACCGTTCTGTGCTCTGCTATGCCAGCTTATATAACTAACTCTTTGATTGTCATCTCTGTGAAAGTTGCTTTTTTAAATTTCTGGAGACTTCTTCTCTTTGTCTTTGCTTGTGAGAAGAGAATTTTCTGACACATTTCTCAACTCTTTCTGGATTTTAGATAAGGAACGGGAACTGGCTGAGGCCTATGCTGAGATAAAAGCTTCAAAGAATGCTGAGCGTTTGGCAGAAAAAGCTGTTGAAGAGGTGATCCTGACTTCTCAATGCTCCTTCTTGTGGACATGGCAGGCTCCCTAAAGTAGGTCTGAGGCAACAGTCTCTTGCCAACTTGTTCTGTTTTCAAGAGACTGAGATGAGCAAATACACCAATGCTGTCATGGCTATTGGTGAGAAGCCAACAGTGTTCACCAGCCTGTTTACAATGATGTAGGCACTGACACAAGTGTTGAATAGCAAGTACTAGATTGACACTGTGTGCTGCATTTGGAATTCTGCAGTTATTTGAAGAACGTAAAAAAGTTGAAGAGAAGCTGAAGGTGGCTGAGAACGCATTAGAGAATAAGGTACATGAACCTTCTAAGTTTACGCTACTAGCACTTTTCTCTTCAGTTAGTGTCTCCCAGGTTTCCTTCGGCTGTATGTGTCCAGTTTAAGTGATCTTTGGTTTCTTGCACTCTTATATGTGGAAATATGTGCAGAATCTTGAAGTGAAGAAGATCAATGATGAGAGGAAAATAGCTCTTGCTGCACAATTTGCTGCAGAGGCAACTTTGCGCAGGGTGCACGCTGCCCAGAAGGATGAGGATCTTCCACCAATTGAAGCTATTCTTGCACCTCTTGAGGCTGAGCTCAGGCTAGCTTATAAAGAAGTAGTGTGCCTGCTTCATCCCTGTGTGTATGCTTGAAAAAGTGCTGTAGATGTGGGTGTTGTGCATGAAGGTTTGAAGGATCATCATGCAGTTGATGGAATTGCTGCCTTATGAATTGGGTTTTACATTGCAGGTTGCATTTCAAGTTCTGATGTGTTGTGTGTGCTGGCAGATAGCAAAGCTGCAGGATGATAATAGGGCCCTGGATCGCCTGACCAAGTCCAAAGAGGCTGCCCTTCTGGTGGCAGAGAGGACAGTGCAGACAGCTGAGGCAAAAGCCTCCATGGTGGATGACTTGCAGAACCGTAACCAAGAGTTGATGAAGCAAATAGAGATCTGCCAGGTTGTGGCTCTATTTCAGATCAAGGAACTGTGCTGTCATGGTCAGGGGGCTATTCCATGTTTATTGTACTAGTCATTGCCACCATGTGAAAAGTATGTATTTGAGGAAATATTTCTTGTGGCAGGAAGAGAACAAAATACTGGACAAAATGCATCGTCAAAAAGTTGCAGAAGTCGAGAAGTTGAGTACCACAGTGGCTGAATTGGAAGAAGCAGTTCTGGCTGGTGGGGCTGCTGTAAATGCTGCCCGGGATTATCATCGACAAGTTGAAGAGTTGCTGGTAAGCATTTTGAAGCTGCAGAGGTGACAACTAGAAGTGCTGGTGGTTCATTGTTTGTGCTGTTAGCTGAGGTAAGTCTGGACTTTTGTGTACAGGGCTAGGATCTCTTTGGCAACTGCTCTGTGAAACCCAACATCTCCCAAGATCAATGAAATTACACTGGGCTCATCTGATGCTAAATCCCATGTGCAGGAAGGAAAGAAAACACTTGAGCGCGAGCTTGCACGAGCAAAAATATCTGCTAACCGGGTTGCAGTTGTTGTGGCCAATGAGTGGAAGGATGCCAATGACAAAGTGATGCCTGTTAAACAGTGGCTTGAAGAACGAAGATTTCTCCAGGTAAGTAGACTAATATGTAGTCTTATTAGTATGTAGTCTATGTTTTGAGCTGCAAGGGCAACCTCTTTCCATGATTCCCTACTCACATGATTGTGCTGAGCAGAGGGACATTCCAAGCAGGGTGTTTCACAATGTTTGAATTCTGAATGCAGGGTGAAATGCAGCAACTCCGGGACAAGTTGGCAATAGCAGAGCGGGCTGCAAAAACAGAGTCTCAATTGAAGGTTGGTTAACAATGTGCACACTAAAGGAGGTTGAGGCCTTTGGCTACCATATGTGTTTTGGAAGGGTTTGAGTTGCAGTCCCATTAATGTGTTTCATGTATTTCCTATTGGAGTTGTTAAGCTGATAAGTGCTTACTCTGTACAGGAAAAATTCCAGTTCAGGCTGAAGGTGCTTGAGGAAGGTTTAAGGCCATCCACGTCACGCCGACAGGTTTGTGTCAATGAGGAAACAGTGAGAAGTGCAAGCAATGGTCCAGCTAGGCGCCTCTCAACTGGATCTGAGGAAGCCTCACAGGTATTAACAAATGGTTCCAGGCGCCAACGATCTGCAGTATCTCAGCTGAGGGCTTCAGTGGCTAGCACAACACTTTTGAGGAATGGCAGGATGACATCAAAGTCCTTTGATGGTGGCAGACCACTAGATGCTGGTATCTCAAAGAGGCTGAGAGCTTTTAGTAATGGGTGTGAGGAGCTGCACACAAGCAGGACAAATTCTGTGAAAACAACAAAGAACCTGGAGGGAGCTGATCTACCACATGAGAAAGCAGACATTGGAGCTTCAGATGGTGCAGATGATACCGTCTCAGCCTTGCTGTATGATATGCTACAGAAGGAGGTTGTTGCCTTGAGGAAATCAAGCCATGAGAAGGATCAAAGCCTGAAGGATAAGGATGATGCTCTTGAGGTGTGTAATCTGTGGTGTACATGACATAGACAAAGACAGCTGAAGAAAGCCTAGTAGGAACATTGGCCCTTTTTCAATTACTTGAAATATGTCTACTGTATGATTTACAACATATCCAAGCTCTAATATTTCCTTGAATGCATCTCTTGGCTTCATCTGCAGATGCTCTCCAAAAAAGTGGATACACTTACAAAGGCCATGGAGGTTGAGGCAAAGAAAATGAGGAGAGAATACGCAGCTATGGAGAAAGAGATTGTAACTTTAAGGGCGGAAAAGGAGCAGGAACGTAGGGCCAGACGATCCAGCATGACAAAACTGCCTGTAAATAGTTCCTCTAATCCTGCTCTTGGAAGGTGAGGAGTTTGCATCTTCTGTGCTTCTTCTCTAAACTGCTCTGTGCATTAAGTACCACTATTTGGTCTTGGCCTTAGTTTGGACTTTGCTAGTTATGATTCTTGCAGTTAGAGTTCCTTCTCACTTGGCATTCTTGTCTTTACTCCTTTTGCTTCTTACCATGATATGCCTTCATCTGGAAACCTCTTCCAGGAAAGCACTCTGGTTCTGATGCACTGATTGAATGTAAAAATAAAGATAAGTGTTAGTAAGATTCTAGCTGTGCAGGGAAAGGGCTTAGATTTGTGAAGATATAGTACCTGCAGGTTTCAATGCATAGAATCCTCTTTCCTCCAGCTTATGACCTGGTTGATTTGAAGCCTTGTATACTCTTGTATATCTTTTAGATGATGTTGGAGTGTCTTAGCTGGGAAAAAGCCAGTTCAGGCAATAAGTTAGCCGATGAATGGATTTTGGTGTCATATTTGCTAGAAACTGGCTATCTAGGTAATCTAGGCACTCACACACATCTATGAAACTTGAAAACCCAAAAACTGTTGGCTTTTCCTTCATATATCAACAAAGGATATCTGAACTGCTTTGTTTCCTGTTTATGCCAGTACATTTATCTCTACCTTTTTTCCTTAGACATCTGGATGCATGGGACACCATAGATGCACCTTCTTTCCATCCTTGGAGTTCAGCATGTAACATGGCTGCCATACCATCATTGCTGTGCAGAAATGTGAGGAGCTAAAAGTACTCAGCATCAACTTGACTTTCACAGCTGCAGCTGGTTGGAAGTTGTATAAACCTGGGCATTGCTAGCAATATGGAATACCTTGAATGTGTAGCATTTATATGTTAGCCAAAATTCCTTCAAGAGTTCATGCCTGTGGTGCAAACACCAGAAGAACAGGTACTGTGGATTGCAGAGATGATTCAGGTGAGCAAGATGCCCACTTTATTGCATTTGGAGTAAACATTTCCTTGGTTCCCTCAAGTTATTGTGGTGCATCTGTGTTCATTTTCGCTTTCAGTCTTAAATCTGTACATCTTGACAGATTCAGACTTCATATGATCCAAATTGACATAGCACAGGCCTTTGAAATGTTCAATGTACATGTGCCTCTCCCTGTTGTTCCCAACAGGGTGCTAACAAAATTTGCTTTTGAGTAGGTTCCTGTGCTAAGTTTGATGAAATGCTTTTGATTGATGTGCTTTAACAGGCTGTACTGGAGCCAAGTGGCTAATGTCATTGCTCAGTAAGAGGAGTTATGTACCAGTCCTTTTCCTCACACTGGCTGTCGTAGCCAGTGTCATGGAGATGCAATTGTCTTTTGCTCTGTCTATTGTGGGAATCTAGGATCTGTAAAATAGGCACCCAACCAGAATTTGTAATTCTCCAGATTATGATTCTGAGGAGGGCAAAGTATGCTGTTGGAACAGTATACATGGATTACCATGTCGTCAGTGAATAGCAGCAATGGGAACATGGCTACTCCCATCAGATCATGCTCAGTTGCTGCTTCATCTTGCTGGATATTTCAGTGAAAAGTACCATGGGAACATGGTGACTCATCAGGTATTCTCAGTTGTTGCTTTGTCTGGTCAACCAGCAATGTTGAGTGCATGTATGTTTCCCTGACCTTGTTGGTCATCACTTGCTACTGAAATAAGTGCAGGTCCCAGGACTACTATTAGCAAAAACACAAAGAAAGGCAAAGCTTGCAAATATGCCAGCTATGTCATTGATTTGTGTGTACATCATTTCTCCTTTCTCCTGTGCAAGAAACCTATGTGATTTTTGTGAATATATATTTTCTGAGTGCATTAGTTTTGCACTCCAGAAACAACGGGGACAGGTTGTTTACTAGAGTTTGCTTTTACTCCGAAGTATTTCTTCTTTACATGTCTCTCTACCTAGCTGCATTTCTCAATTGTTATAAACCAGCTAGAAGGCATACTGCTTTGTGAAATGCCCTTTTGTGCAGGGTGGGACAGTATGGTCAGGCCTCCTGCTGTTAGCACCATAGTCTGGTCTGCCTCCGTTAATTATGCCAGGTAATGCCCTGCTGCCATGGCATTAGCGTACATGTAATAACTAATAACCTCAAACCTCTCTGGTGGGCCGTTCTTTTTGTGGGTTGCCCCCTTGCATCACCTGCTGTAGGCAGGCATGGGTCATTACATCACATAATGCCCTGGTGCCAGGGCATTACCCTACACAGAACTTGCAAAGATTGTAAATGGGAAGTGTAGAAGCCAGTTTATACACACTATGGAGGATATTGCACATAATAATAGTGTTAGCCAAAAGAAAAGACCCCTGTTTTGAATTGATCAAATTCACAGTGCTTGAGGAGTTGTGTTTCATCAGAAGATTGTGCTGTCTTTTGAGATTGTTGTTGTGGAGATTTCTCTGCGATTTCATAGATATGTTTTTCAGGATTTTATGGCTTGGTCTGTAGAGGCAGTGAAGAACATGAAGAATAGAGGTCAGTTTTGTGGGGGCATTCCAGTTGTGAACCTCAGAAGTGTTATGCATTGATCTTAGGATAGAATATGAAGTTCAACCTATCATGGTCAAGAGAATCATTTGGCTTTTCCACTAAACTTGAGTGCTATTGAGCTCAAGCTTACCTTTTCTTTTAAGCCCTTGAATCATGATTTCAATTGACCTAAATCTTAAGGTCATTATACGTTTTGCTGAGCTTTCAACATCATGAGAAGAGAGAATGCATGTGTGAAAGTTGGAATAAGCTTACTTTCTTTTTATGTTTATTGTGTATGCCTTCAAGATTGTGCCCATTGGGGTTTGTTTGGTTTTAAATACAAGTACAGTTTACACCTGTAAATAAAGTGTTTGAATTATGTGATAAATATTTTTTACAAATGAAACTATTGAGAGTTAAATAATCTTGGGGTTTAATTGGAAGTTATAACAGAAGTTTGTACCGAATTTGTTGGTGAATGACACATTAACATTGCAAATGGGAATAATTCAAACAAATGCTATACCAACAAACACATTCTACACAAGAAAGAACTTGATGAATTATGTATAAACACATTATTCACCTAATTTCAAAGTATTTCCAAATCCATGGTATTGCAAGGCAACATTTAAGAAAAGGATGTGACAAATTTGTGTCAACCCTTTTTCTTTAAGCAACAACAATTCCTGAAACCTCTCAAACTGATGACTTCATAAATAAACCCTAAAACAAGGATGTGTGAAAGATGTTTGTAAGGTTGCATAAGACACCCATGTAAATGTTTTTAATGTATTGGAAATATTTTTGGTGTAAATAGCATATGTTTATATGAACCATGTAAGGGTTCAAAATTGCATTTAATAAAACTTAATTCCCCAAGTTGAACAAAAAAGCTCCACTAGATAATGAAAATATAAATCTCCAATTGATAACATTCAAGGACACAAATCAATGGAGTGTCACAATTGCAAAACCATTCATGGATGGGTTTTTGACCTACCAATTAAGCGGCTTTGGGCATGAATGATTAAGAAATTAGCTAGAGCTGGACTGATTTGGAAACATTTTAAGAATGATGTTGATATGATTAACCTCATTGCAAAAGAAGTGGAAAGGACCAAAAAAAAAAGATTAAATCCTAGTTCAAATTGAAAGGGCAAAACCTCAACCCACTTTAGCCTTAAACCTTCAAAATGAAATGGAAAGATGTAGATCCATTTGAGTCTTAAACCATAAATATGGATAGGGGACAACATGCTCCACATGGCCTCCCCTAATTTGTGGCTTGTAGCCTCAAGGGCCATGCCCTAAGGATGTAGGGCTGAATGGAGGCCTCTATGAGAGCATGCCTTCCCTAGGGTAAAGCAAGAAAGTGTTTTTATTCAAATGGCTGCGGTATGCATGTGATTAATGGAAGGTTCGTTCAACCAATGAACAACGGTGGATGTTTTGAAAAATGAAATGCTCACATAAGCAGGCCTCATAAGTTTTTAGAAATCTAAACTTTAACAAAACTAGCTTAGTTTTGACACAACACATGGTGTTGTATTTGATCTCGTTGTGTTCAACGCAGAAGCGTTTGCAGGACGAAGTGTTGCTTGGTTTGGAAGGTTCCTTCAAGCGACAGGTGCATGAGCACCGTGCGACTTTATCCAACTCCCATTTCAGGATCAAAAAGTTCGACTCGACAAATGTCATGTTGGCAAGCACGGTTGTTAGCCTGTCGCAGAACGAGCGTAGGCGCTTGAACCGACCCGGGGCACAGTCCCACGTATCATTGAACATGGTCGTGTGATCGTGTTTGTCAATGATGTCGCGCTGGATGGTGTCGGAGTTATAAAGCTGGAGAAGCTCACAATGTTCGGCCTCAACCTGCCTCCACGCTCTCCTCGGACCAAAATGAGGAGACATGTTATCGGAACGGGTCCAGCACATCCTTTAGGAAGACGCCATGATGTAGCTTGATTAGCTGAGCGGGCAGCACAGGGGGCATGTCCTTGTCCAACGCGCGATTGTTGCCATCCCGCTCAGCCTTAACCGACTACAACCCAACGATCAACACCATCGCGTACGTGGCGATGTGATTGATCACATTTTGTTGATAAGCTATTTCAAGGCGCTCATAGTAGTCACGCACAAACGAGCCTTGATTCTCGATGTGGTTGACAATCGCCACGGTCGAGATGCGTAACGAGCCCTGCTGCACATAGGCGTCGTCCTCGCGGGCCTTGTCACTGTCAGCATCGCCACACTCGATCTCAAACATGGCAATGATTGTGCCGAGCGAATTATGCACGAGAGTTTCTTGCTGGCTGATCAGCAAGGACCTGGCTTGCAATTGGGCCAACATGACGTTGATCGCGTCGATCGCCAGCGCCATTGCGTACGTGATGATCCACCACTGGTCCGACAGCATCAGGTTGGGCCGCTTGTCCTTGGTGTGCTCCAAGAGCGGGTGGCAATATGACTTGTAGAAGTTCAATAGGTGGCCCAAGTGCGCCCAACAATTCGTCTTCTTTGGGCACTTGACATTCATGGCAATGATCAGGTTATCCTATGTGCGCAGGTAGACCGAGAATGTGTAGGCCTGCTTGACCCAAACATCGTTGTCGATGCCCTCAACTGTCGCCTCAACCACAATGTCGATCTGATGCGGTGCGCACTAGATGCACAACACATCGTTGTCGGCGCAATTGACAAGGCGGGTGACGACGCCAGCATGACGGCCTGTCATGCTGTTCTCGCCGTCCGTCGACACACTGATCAGCTTGGCATGCCACTTGATGTATAACGCATCCATGAACTTGGCGATCAGATTGAAAATGTTGATAGTGGAATGGCGTTCGAACAAAGGCATCGTGACGAGGTGCAAGTTGACCAACTTGCCATGATAGCAAACACATACGCGCATGTCGAAGAACGACTGGCCGTGATGCGCACTTCCATCACCAACCAGTGACAGGGCCCAAACCGACTCATCGTCAAGGATGTCGACGATCTGTTGCAGCGCAACAGTGACAAGGACGCGCGTGTACTGACCGACAATGCGATCATTGAGGCCAGCAAGTTTTGCCATCTTTGTGCGGTCCTTGGCTTTCTAGATGGCTGCCGTCGTCTGTCGTTCCGACAGGCCGATGCCGACATAGTCCATGGCCAGGTCGAAGTGCAGGATGTCCTTGATGGTCACCGTGTAGATGGGCGCATCGTTCTCCTTGCAGAACAGCTTCATCGCATTCTTTTTCTCATTCTACTTCTCGATGAGTTTCTTGCAAACCGCGTCGGCTGGGTTCTGTTCGCCATCGTCGGCGTCAATGTTTTTGAGTTGTTCATCATCGCAAAAGAAAAGGTCGCCAATGATGACATCGATAATCTCGATACAAATGAAGAACTCGTACGTGTCCTTGTCTAGATCAAAGTGGTGATGCAACATGTTGGTCACCTTGATGCGCCCATTGAAATATTGTTTCTTTTGGTTGACCGACATCCCTTGGTACTTCATCCACGATGCCGTGTGCTGCCTTTCGTGGTGACTAAGGTACTTGAACGAGGAGGACGGCTTCGTGAAATATTTGATGTCGTTGCGCTACTTACGCTTCTGCCCCGCGATGCCGACCTCGACCACATCTCGGCCCTAGTACAAGCAGAACAAGCACCGGACCGTGATGTCACCATGAACGTCTATCAAGACGATCTTGAAGGCGAAGTCCAACGCGTGCGCCTTCTGGAACGAGGTCGCGTTCTTGCTGGTCATTCTGGTGATCTCGCATAACTTTGTTAGTTTTGAGACTGCAACGGACTTGACTTTGAGATCTCGGTGGCTATTTTTAGCAAATCTCAAAACTTATGAGGCCTGGATTAATCACAACCTTTTGTAAAGAAAATTTTGACCTTGTAATGCCCTCTTGTAAGTTGAAAATTGAGAGTGGAACAATAAGATAACAAAGATGAGTAAAACACAAATTTTATAATGTACTCTTTAAGTCTCCACCCAATCATAAGGTGACACATTTTGCTATAAACTTTACAATTAATTCTCAAGCTTTGGGTTACTCCTAATCAGAGTTGAACACCTCACATGCACATATTACTTTCTTTAATATCACATGCAAAAATACATGCACAAGGTTATCATCCCATGCAAATATTAACTCCATCGTAACTAAAGTGAACATCTCTTTCAATGGGTTACTTAACTAAGTTAAAGTCAAGAGACTCATAGATTCCAAAATATTTAAATGCATAAAGCACAAATATTTAAAACTTAAAATAACTTATAAGATGTTGATATCCAACACCTCCAACTACAATACAAAAATCAGCCTAAAAGTCTTTTAAGTATAGGGAACACATAATATTAGTGCCTTCCCATGCATAATGATTAATGGCTCATATGCACTTACATAAACTTTCCATACATAACAACGATGGTCCAAATTAATTTATGAAAAAAAATTCCATGTTTTTTTTATTACAGGAAATCTCCTACTTCAGGTTTGGTGAGAAAATTATGCGTCGTAAGATGCCCTGAAAATACATTATGCATGTTCACCAAGGCCATTATGGAATGAGAAAACCTAAATCATGTCAGTCTGATTTCCACTTCACAAGTGTAAACTACACTTTTTTTTTAAAAAAATTAACATTTAATATTTAATGTCCACATCCATAAACATTAAAATTTTCATTTTAAACTGTAAAAGATCATTTAAGTTTTATATTTAAATCAATCTTTATCACTAATCAAAATCATAACAATTTTTTTTAAAAAAAAGGGATCCCTCATGGCCTTGACATTTTTGTCATATTTAATGCACAACAAAAAAAATTTACATATCCTATTGCCAAATTTAATATCAAGAGTGTCCCCTGCAGTGGGGTGGAGATGCTCTTACACCCTAAAACCCAACCTTGAATACATAAACCAATTTGTTTTAAACCCTAAAAACGAACCTAAACCCCATTTGAGGCTTAAACCCTAAAAACGAAACGGGAAGACCTAAATCCATTTGACTTTAAACCCTAAAGACAAACTGGAAACGCAGCTGAAGGCTGCGGCGGTCGCCCTCATTCTAGAGCATCTTTCTCGATCCGACTGCAGGCAGTATCCTGCTGAAGAATTCTTCTGTCTTTTGGAGTTGTGTGGTTGCCTTTGTTCAATCTGAAGAGAGGAAGATGAGGGTGCAAATGGAGGAGTGGATGGTCTCGACGCCAGTGCAGGGGCAAGACATTGAAGAGAAGAATCGCAGTATGAAAAGCAATACGTTTTTTCTCGAAATCCGAAGGAGGCAGAAGAGGTGGAGAACTGAGCAGTGGCAGCAGATGATCCCGAGCAGAGAGTAAGCTCAAGTTGTGTTATAAGATTACAATGATCGAAATCAGAATTGGATTTGGGTCTGTCGGTATTCCTGGTGAGGAGGAGATAGTAGCTAACGGGGACTCTCTGCTTGACCGAAAACTTCGTGTAAATCGCTTTTATCACTTTCAAGGTATTCTCCATTTTCACCTTGCGCAACTCTAGTCTTGTGTTTTGCTTGCACGATCAGAAATAATGCCATAAGACTATGCTGTTGTTGACTGTTTCTGGATGGAGTCTGGTTTAGGGTCTAGGGTTTTAGGTCTCCTGATGTTAGGACCAAATCACCCTAGGGCTTAGATGCATGTTTGGAGCAAACTGAATAGAGATGAAGCTTACCTTCACAATCTTGTTGCAGCTTGAACGAGGATACACCCGTTGTTTGAGTTTGTTTATTAGCCATATCCCCTTGAGAGTTAGACGAGTTCATGACCCAGTCTTGCGATTGCTTCCAGAAATGCAACAGAGACCCAGACTGCAGACTTTTGTTCCTGAATAATTTTTTTCCTGAACTTTTATAGCAGATAGTTTTACACTATTCACAGCACCCACCTTCAAGATCTGTTGAAATCAATTGAGGAGAAATGGCAGCTAGTCATGGTATTATATTTTGTGAGTGATACTCTCAAGATCTTGAGCACAGACATGCTTGTTGTGTTCCATTTGGTTTGGCCAGAACTGACAGAATAGCTGCCTTCAAAGTGTTACTGTGGAGGCTTTTCTCTGCAATGTTTATTATGGATGCATCTTTCAGGAAAACAGTTGTACCCTGCTGTTCTTATTTTTCCCAATAATGTGCTAGTTTAACAGCTGTTATGTGCAAATATCAGGTTAGGTTAAGACTCTTTGGTCTGGAATGGAAGAGAATTTGCTATCTGTGTACACCAGCATGCAAGTGATATCAGAAATTTATAGGAAGAGCAGAGGCAGTGTTTTTTTATCAAATTATCTGCCAATGCTGTCAAATTGACAATACTCTGATGCATGTTGCAAAGTGCAGAGCACTGTCTATCATTGGTATATTTGTGTGATTCTCATTGATCCAAAGTTTGTGTCTCCTTTGAACTTAGCCCTAGTGGTACATATGCTAAACTCTGCAGCCCCCTTTGTGAGGTGCATTCCATGTTTTTTCTTGTTTTTTTTTTTTTTTTTAAATTCAGTAAGAAGTGAAGCCACCTGCTGATCTGCCCAGCAATGGTTTAGATGTTGTGAATGTGACGTGGTAATTTTCAGCATGCTATGATGACTCATTCTGTCAGAGAACAGATTCCATCTATTTTGATGGTCCTGAATGTTCCTTACTTCCATGACTCTGATGCATGATCTTTTAATTCCAGCGACATTTCCCAAATTCATGCTTTCTCAGATCCCTAAGGTAATTCTGGCATGCGTTTTGAAAGATCTAGGTCTTCACTGAAATGAGTGATTTGGGAATTGTGATGCACTTTCTTTCATTAATCAGGCTATGTCAAATTTTAACAAAGTGCAACATATGTTTCCTTCATTTGCAACATATTAGTTAAAAGAGCTGCAGTAGTATTGTCAGAATAAAAGGCAGGTAACTAATCTCATTTTTAGCCATGCTCATAAATTCCTGTGTTAACCTACCTGTCTGGATTCTGTGTCTTCATCAGTGGAGTCTGTTCACACAGTGATTCCCAACTTGCTTGTGCAGATGGAGAGTTAACTTACTGGAGGAGTTCCACAACAGACATGTAAGTTGCCATTGTTCTTGGGCATCCAAATTGTGGCTTTTGGGTGTGCTTCCATTTGGACTATGTAACCAGTGAGAGGCTGCTGGTTACAAGCAATAGCTGAGGCATGAGAGCACAATGGCTACTTCCGGTAACCAACAGCCTCAATTGTATTACAGGACATAATCAGTGTCCTTTCCATCCGTAAGCTGCTCAACAGGTGGATGCAGATCACATTTCATCCATATGCAGAATGGATATGGATCACTTGTCTCCACACTGAATGACATAACAGGCAGCTTATTATGCAATACAACTGGGCTGTTGATGTACAATCAAGAAGACATATGTCAGCTAGTCAGCCCCAAAAGCTTATTATGGGCCTAATTTGCTGCTCACAGTTTTTCTCAGAGAAATTTTGTATGTGGCTGTTGATCTGCAGGGATGGACAGCTCTTGAAGATTGAGTTGACTCCGTGGACATTCTCCATGTAGTAAAGTAGAGAAAAACTTTACTTTGAACTGGATGATGTGAATTCCTTTGTCATGCAATTTGCTTGACCCTGAATCCACTGTATTCTTTTTTTGGTTCAGTGCACTTGTTAAACAAGTGGCAGAAATATTGTAGCAATGACTGTATTCTGCTGTTTAGCCAGGAAAGATGTGCAATTGTTTGCAGTGCACTCCTTTGAGGACCCCTCCTATCAGAATTCTGGCTTTATGGAACAAACATTTCAAATGACTTTTGACAAAGTGATTTGAAGTTCAGGCCACTTGATAGGCAACAAAATGTGTTGTGAATTCAGAGAGGACATTGTTTTTTCCTTTTTTTCACAGATGCTTTGGCTTGTGGATCTTTCAAGAAGCCTATACATGTGGAATCACCATACGTGTTCAAAATGTTTAGCAGTGTAATAAGGATATTTGGATTGGAATGCAAACCTCCTACTCAATATCTAAGAGCATCTCCAGTTGTGCTTAGTATGTGACCCTGCAAAAATATACCTCACATCGAAGTTTAGTTGATTACTCTTCTCCAACCTCACTCAAAAAATTTAGTCTGGGATGGTGAATAGCAAACACTTAAAACCTTGCTTCAACTAGTGTATCAAAAATCGTGCTCAAAGTATGGTTTGACATCCATTCTTGCAGTTATTAAACTTTTTATGTTATTAAGTGTTTACTCTCAGAAAATCATAAAGCTCTTCGCTGCCTTGAGTAGTTGGTGATTCTAAATGTGCAAATTCATAGTTATTATTATGTCCAGGCAACTATGGTGCTTGATGCCACCATCTCAAAACCAAAGGTAGAAACATTGTACATATTTAGACAGAAAGGTTATTAGTAAAGTGAAAGTACGCTGGTAGATGCTATGAAAATGAAAAGCTCCTTGACAAAACTCTTGCATCTAAACCATGAGGGTTTCCATTTGTTGGTGTGTTTTTGAATTTTCATTTGAATGTTGGACGGATATGGCTTGTAACCCTAGTTGTATGTGCAAGATGTCCTAGTCTCGTTGATATGCTTGACAAATTATTTTCCTTTCATTCATTGTAGTGCATATCCTAGTACCAATAGGTGTGCTTGACAAATGATCACCAACTTTGCAAACAAATGAGGGACAAAAAAGGATAAATATAATAATGAATGGCATGTAGTATTTGTGATTTTGACAAGGATGAAGCTGCCAAGTCCAAGTGGACCTTTTGTGGAGGATAAAATATGGGTGTGGGTCCATTATTTAGACCATTCTTGGCCCCTTATTTTGGGAATGTCCCCTACCCATTGGATTTAACCACTCTAAAGCACAAGGCAAACATTATCATGTAAATACACATATGCCAATCACAAGGTGTAAGAGGGTGAGGGTTCAAAAAGCCCACTCCTTAAGAATTCGGCAATCTTACACCTATCCGTAGGTCAAAGATCATGTCACTCTTAAGAAGGAAGTCTAAAATTCCACCTATTTTTTAGGAGTGATATTCAAATATATAATGTGCCCTCCAGAGTCCATATACACAAAGGAAACTTCTCCATGTGATTTGCATTGGATTTTTTTTTTAAAATTTAAATCATCCTCATTTTTTTACACAATTGCCCACAAGAATATAAGCTAAGTTAAATGATACCATTCAATTTTGCTCCTTGCAATGCAATGCGAAGCTTATTTGTATCCATGTTAGCGATCAAGAGGGTTTGTCCAAAATTGTGAAAACCATTGGAATAAATCCAGGGAAACTCTTTAGTTCCCAATAATAATAATAATAATAAACAACCCTCATACACCTGATAAGATATGTAAGGAGAGCATCATGACATGAGTTCTCCTGGGCTTATGCAAGAGGAAGAAGAATTGGCCAGAAATGGAATGTCAAGCACTCACATCACAAATGATAGTGGGGCCCTGAATTTCTTTTTGGGCATTGGGAACACAACTACCTGAAGTGAGCCTAGTGGTTGAGGTTCAAAAGGACACCTTCCAACTGGTTGGCATAATGGACTTAGTGGGCGAAAGGACATCTCTCAAATAGTTGGGATAGTGGAGCTAGTGGATGACAAGCTTAGCAATGAACAGCTCTTTTTGACAAAAGTAAAGTGCCTACTACCCCACTCTTCACTTTTTTCGTTGGGACCCACTTAAACCACCCTCACTTCTTTCCAACCCACAAACCAAGGAGAAAGGTGGGAAGCTCAAACCCCAAGTCATATGGTACAATGTAAAATGTTGGTTCTATCAACAACAAGATGTTTGCTAGAGAAACCCACCCCATGTTATGGCACATGGGAGGGGGGAGTACATTGCATATCCGACACTTAGGATGGGACAAAGTCTCGATTCATTCATTGGTGGCGTTGTGCTGCGCTTCCTTGTATCAAGTAGGATTTGGTGGGGTCTTCTTGGCGTGACAATTTGATCCATGATTTAGGAATATGCTTTGAAGCCTGAACAGCGAGAGCGTGGTTCCTGGCCACTAAAAAACTGATAGGCTCTCAGTAACACACTTACTGTAGATAGAGTGATGGCCCTTCTTTTGAGTGGGACACATACAGATGCAAAATTCCCCCAAGTATCCTTCTTGGTTATAAGTTGTAAACCCAAGTGAGACGGGGAGAGAGAGAGAGAGAGAGAGAGACACACACACACACACACACACTCTCTCTCACTTTTTGGGTGATGAATTTTTTTGGACAACTTCCCTAGTGCAACATGTGTATAGGTGTTTACCAGTGTTAGGCAATTCTTGTGCATTTTGTTATATAACTTATAACCTTGGGTTTTGGGGTTTTGAATTTTTTTTAAAGAACTAGTGGGTTTTAAAGAAAGAACTGGCAAAGAACCATTTGGGTTCAACGTAGGTTATATTATGGGTTGTTTGAGTTTGTTTCAAAATCACAGTTATGAATTACGTGACCAGCTACTACGGGTCATGGGTTATCATCATGGGTTATCACATGTAACCAAGCCTCAGGAGTGATGAGATTATGTATGGTAGCCAGTGGCCTCAAACCAGATACCAGACATAACCAGCTCTTGAAAGCCCTTTTCATGTGATTTATGCCCTGTGACTGGATGCAAGTTGTGGCCGTCAGCCCAATCCCATGTGAGCTGAAATAGTGGAGACAAGTTATGCCATTCCAACTACGTGTTGATTTTTCTTTTCATAATCAGTCTAGTAAGTCCCTTTTTTTTTTTTTTCAAATAAATTTTAATGTTGGATCACACAGGGTATCAATATATTTTTAAAAATTAAATATGTAAACTCAATAATTATCAATTGGACCATCAAATTAATAACCCCAATTCTCAATTTACTTGGTTATTTTTTGGGTAACGTCCCACTGTTATACATAAGGGTCCTCTTGAGTCTCTACAAAACACATACCAGGCTGGGTCAGTTATTCTCCCCGTTCTTAGTCATTTAAACCAAACCCAACAAGTAGGTTATGAATATCCTACCCTTGAACCCTTGTTGATAACCGGTTGATTTCTCCACAACTGACCAACACTGGTTCTAACCAGCATGCAGTCATCCACTATAGGGTGCTGCTGTCCCCCTTGTCCAAAAACCGATTATGATTCGAAATCCATCCTTTTTTCAACATTTTTTTAGAACGGCTCCTGAAGGGTCCCATATACCCGACCCTTACCCACGAGTTAGTTCTTTCATTGAAAGAAAAGAGAGAAACACCAAACACCAGTTTCTATGCTTAAAGACACTAAGTCTACCAAAGCTTCCATGGGGCTTTCGAGTCGCCACCATTCGTCAGTCATTGTCATTGGTTAGTAGGGATTGTGAGGGTAGCCGTTTACCTGGAAGAGAAGGCGTGCTAGATTTCCTATTGGATTTTTGCTTCACCAAAAGATGGAATGCAGATTTTTGTGATACGGTGCAACAGCCCCACCACCCCTTTGTTGCTTTGTATTTGGGGGAGGGTCTCTAGGAGGAGGTTCCGTGAATTTCTTTTAGGCATTAAAGAAGTCTGTAAAGTCACCCTGTCTTCACCCTGTCTTTCACCCCCTAACCCCTCTTTCAGTGGTATCCGTAAAGTAAGGAAATCTCAGTATGAAATGCTGAAACTCAGTGCGAAATGCTGAATCTCAGCGTTTAATGCACAAGGTTCGAGAGGAATTATAGTAGCTGTACAGGTAGGAGCAGTGAAAATCTATGTAGCAGCAGTGGAGGCGCTCAAGAAGAAAGAAAGACAAGGTGAAACTCAGGAAACCATCAAAAATTGATGGTTTTCTGAGTTTCACCCCCCCCCTTGAATGCTAATGTACTTTTTTGCAGGTTTTTTTTTTCAATCTCACCCTGTGTCTGACCAAACTCGGGGTACTCACCCTTTCTTTTCCTGACTTTACGGATATCTCTATTATTTTCTCAGTTCCATTTGACTCGGGCTGCCCGATAAAATACAGTAAACACGTTTCTTGTCCTAAACCATAAACCCTAAACCCTGATGTGCCTTGGGTGAACCAGCACTTACACTAGTATCATGGTAAAAACTAAAAACCCGTGTTGTTTAGTTCGTGATTTCAAATGAAACCTTTGGTACCTATTCTAATTTTTATTTTTATTGGCCTTGCTTACTACCAAGGCAAGGATATTGTGTTTAGATGCATTATAAAGTATAGTAGCTTAAGGGATTTTGGCCCCTAGGTAATAAATAATAGGTCTTTTTTTTTTTATGAGGATTTTTTGAAAGATGATATTTTGGATTGTGTTGAAACTTGAGATTAGTTATTGAGTTATAATATCTTGAAGGATTTTGGTTTCTTTTGGGGGGGGGGGGGTTTTTTGTTTTTGGGAAGTTTTTTTTTTTGGAGGGTGGCTTTTTTGATTTTTTTTAATTTTTTTTTTGCCTTACACCAGCTTTTGCATCTAATATTTCTTTTTTTGCCTCAAATTACCTTTTATTAAAAAGAGACAGCCCCAAGTGTAACTATCCACTTGCTCCTTTATATTTT
>Ga0116231_10007665_pt1 | contig 19560 bp, 17 predicted proteins | sample S1TSphgellanicum_2_FD_89695 | JGI IMG/M metagenome (GOLD analysis project Ga0116231, IMG submission 89695) | Host-associated microbial communities from peat moss isolated from Minnesota, USA - S1T2_Fd - Sphagnum magellanicum MG | ecosystem: Host-associated > Plants > Peat moss > Unclassified...
ATCCGGAGGCGGTTTTCTGCGCGCCGAGGCTCACGGCCGAAGAGGCCGCTCCGCTCCGGTGCTCGAAAACCACCTCCGGACGGCGCCAAGCGGCGCCTCTGGCTCGGCGCAGCGAATTCTTGCTCAGCCTCTGCGCTTTTCCGCCCTACAGACCTTACCATCACATCGCCTCCGCCAGAGCCGGCACATAATCCGGCTCCGCCATCGCCGAGTCCGCACTGAAATGCCCAGGCAGATTCAAATCCTCCACCATCAGCCGGCTGGTAATTCGCGCCGATTCAAAAATGACCGGCAGCCCGCTCCCCGGATGCGTGCCGCCGCCGACGAGATACATGCCGTCAACATCCTCGAACCGGTTACGCGGCCTGAAGCACAGCATCTGATCAAGCGAGTGGGCAAGATTGAAGGTGGCGCCGCGGTGGTTGGACATATCCTCCTCCCAGCCTTGCGGCGTGAGGATTTTTTCGTAGCGGATACGTTGCTCCACGTTCCTGATGCCCAGCCGTTGCAGCCGGTCCAGCGCGATCGCACGGAATTTCGGACCTTCACGCGACCAGTCGATGCCCGCGCCGGTGCGGTTGCCGACAGGCACAAGAACATACATCGTCGAATGCCCTTTCGGCGCCAGCTCGGGATCGGTGACGCATGCATTCTGCACGTAGAAGGAGGGCGCCGAAGGCGTTGCCGTTCCGGCTTCGATTTGCGCAATATTCTCGCGGTAGTTTTCACTCAGATAGATCGAGTGGTGCGCCAGCTCCTCGTCAATACCTTCCACGCCAAGATACATCATGAAGGTGGAGCAGGAGAATTTTTTTCCTGCCAGCTTGCGGTCGCTCCAGCGGCGGCGCAGCCGGTTCGGCACCAGCGTTTGCATGGCATTGGCGAAATCCGCGTTCACCACGACCGCATCATAGTGGCTGTCACCCTCGGCAGTACGCACGCCGGTGGCGCGCCCGCCGGTGAACAGGATTTCTTCCACCGGTTCCCCAAGCCGTATGTCCGCGCCGAGATCGGTGGCGACGCGCGCCATCGCCTCCATCACCGCGCCGCACCCGCCACGCGGATGGAATACGCCGAATTCGTATTCCATGAACGCCAGAATGGTGAACAGGCTCGGGCAGCGGTAGGGCGACATGCCCAGATATTTGCTTTGAAAGGAGAAGGCTAGGCGAATCCGCTCATCAGAGAAATACGTCGCAAGATCGCTATCGACAGTGCGCAAAGGCCGCATGAGCGGCAGCGATTTCAGCATATGCGGCCGCACCAGGTCGCGCATGCCATGAAAAGCCGCTTCCAGCACCGGCTTGAACGCCGCCAGCTTGGCGCGGTTCTCCGCCATATAGCGCGGCAATTGCGCCGCATCCGCCGGTGCCAGCCGCGCCACCTCCGCCTGCAACCGCGCCAGGTCAGGCGTGGCACGCACCCGCCCGCCGGCTTCAAAGATCAGCTCATATTGCGGATCGAGCCGGATCAACTCGATCTCCTGCTCCATGTCGCGACCGCAGGCTGCAAAGATGTCGGCCAGCACACGCGGATATAGAAAGAACGTCGGCCCCATGTCGAAGCGGAAGGTCCCCGCGCTGGAATGCGCCTCGATGGTGGCGGAGCGGCCGCCGACGCGCGCATGTTTCTCAAAAATCGTAACATCGGCACCGGCGCGGGCGAGCAACATGGCGGCGGCGAGGCCGCCTGGGCCTGCGCCAATAATGGCAATACGGCGTGTTTGCATGGTCGGCAGGATTTCCCGAGTTTTGGCCCGGCCAGAGTTGGCCCCGGATTGCCGCTTAGCTAGAGCGGCGCAGAGCACCCGGCCGACGTAAGAACGCTCTTTACCGGTTCGGCGCCAGTCTGTGGCAAATTTTCGGGATCGCCCCGTTGCCGGACACCAACATAACCACCCTGTATGCGACCGCGCGCCGGCTCGATGCGGCCGGCGAGACCGAGCAAGCCAGGCAGGCCTACCTGGACGTGCTGGCGCGCGACCTTTTCCATGCCGGCGCGCTGGCAGGCCTCGGCGACCTGCTGTTCGCCGCCGGCTACACAACAGCCGCCCGCACCACTTACGCGCACGCCGTTTGCGCGCATCCGCAGGATCCGGCCGCGCACGCACGCCTGGGCCATCTGCTGCGCCTGGCCGACGAGCCCGAGCTGGCGCGCGCCGAATATGCGGCGGCACTCGTCTGCGACCCCGCCTGCGCGGAAGCCCACCAGGGCATGTCGTATCTCCTGGATGGCATCGACGAGACCGCCGCCGCCCGTCACCGCGACCTCGGCTTTACGTCCCGCGCCCTCACCAGCGTGCCGTATCGCGGCCGCGGCCGCCCGATGCGCGTGCTGCGCCTGGTCTCCGCCCGCGGCGGCAACATCCCGACGCGCCACATCCTGGACGACCGGATTTTTGCGACTGACACGCTGGTGGTGGAGTACGCAAACCATGTGCATCTGCCTGAACACGATATCGTGTTCAACACGATTGGTGACGCCGACCGCTGCACCGATGCACTTCATGCGGCACACCGCATCCTGGCTGGGACATCGGCGAGGGTCATCAACCCGCCGAACCGCGTGCTTCCCACCTTCCGTGTTGCCAATCTGCAACGGCTAAGCACTCTGCCGGGCGTGACAGCACCTCGCGCCACCCTTCTGCCGCGCGCCGCGCTGACAGACGGCGTGCCGGAGGGGTTTGCATGCCCGCTGCTCCTCCGCAGCCCCGGTTATCACACCGGCCAGCATTTTACCCGCATCGACTCCGCCGACGCATGGCCGGCAGCACTCGCCGACCTGCCGGGCGACCCGTTGCTCGTGCTCGAATATCTGAATGCGGCCGGCACGGACGGCGCGTTCCGCAAATACCGCGTCATGCTCATCGGCGGCCGCATTCTGCCGCTGCACCTGGCTATCTCCACCGACTGGAAGGTGCATTACTTTACCGCCGGTATGGCTGCGAACCCGCAGCACCGCGCCGAAGAAGCGCGCTTCCTCGCCAATATGGCCGGCGTTCTGGGTCCGGTGGCCATGGCAGCGCTCGCCGCCATCGATGCGTCGCTCGGCCTGGATTACGCCGGCGTCGATTTCGCGCTGGCGGCGGACGGGCGGCTGCTGCTGTTCGAAGCCAACGCCACCATGACCATCGTGCCGCCCCCGGAAGGCGAACCATGGCATTACAGACGCCCGGCCGCGCAGGCCGCTCTGGCCGCCAGCCGGGCGTTATTCGCGCCAGAAAGCCCGGCGGATCAGATGCTCAGAGGCGGCAGCGCATTGGCAGCCGAATTGCTGCCGTAAGCCTGCAACGCCTGCTGAACAGCATTGCCCAGCGTCTGCTCAATGCTGTTCGCCCCCGCCACAGTCAGGCTGCCGAGCGCGGAAAACGGGTCGGTGGAGGCCGCCTGGGTGCCGGTGGTCGAGGTCGTCGCAGTGCCGGTCGTGCTGTCCGAGCCCAGGCTGGCCAGGAGCTGCTCCATGCCGCCGCCACCATGGTGGTGATGGTGATGCCCCGCCGAGGACGCGGACCCGTCGGTTTGCGCGGCGCTGACGGTGCCGGATGTCGATGCAGCGTTGCTGGCGCCATTCTCCATTTGCGTGAGCAGCGCCTCGAACTCGGATGTGGAATTCACTAGGCTGCCGGTGGCAGACGCGGCGGCCGTCACCGCGGCGCTCGCGGCCGTGACCGCGTTATTGATGATGCTGCTGACTGACATGGATCGAACGTCTCCCTGGTGCCAGCACCCGCGTTGCAACGACGGTGCCACGCCAATCGCTCGGAAAACCGGGCATGCAGCGCAAGCCACCCGGCAGATTTTGCCGGGTTTGACCTGGCTGAGCCGGCAGAAAGTGCAGGAAGTAACAAGCTGTTTTGAAAAAATACGCAAAAAATGTCAGGGCGCCGCGAAAAACTCGCGTCCCCGACGCGGTGCCGATCTGAGTGGATAGCCACGCGCGCGGTAACGGATCAGCGATGCGGCAGCAGGGTTTTTCGATCGGAGCCGGCGATATCAGCTGCGCGACCGGCTGTCGTTCTGCGCTTTGTCGGCCTTGGCCTGGGGGATGGGGTGCCGGATGCAACACCACGACGGCTGTCTTCCTTACTCCCCAACGGTCACCGTTCCGGCTCCGCTGACATCCCTGTCCAGCAATCCTGTAATCTTGGCGAAATGGACGCTTCCCGCACCGGAAATATCGACCCTGGCGTCGCCAACCTCGCCGCCGATACTGATCTTGCCGAAGCCGCTCTCGTCGAGTGTCGCCCGGCCGACATGCCCGCGCGCGACGGTAACGCTGCCGGCGCCGCTCATATCCACGCTCAGCGTCGGCATCGCCGCCTCGCCGATCGTCACCCGTCCGGCGCCGGAGAGCGCGATGTCGGCTTTGCCCTCGGCCTTTGCCACATCGACCGATGCCTCGCCGCTGATATCGGCGTGCAGGCCGGCAACCGCCTGCGCATCGATCGTCGCGGCGCCGGACAGATCCAGGCGCATAGCTCCGCCGACCGCGCCGACAGCATAGGCGCCCGCGCCGCTTTCATCGATCGACACCGACGTGCCGGCAGGCACACGCACCACGATGGCGAGCGTTGGCTGGAACAGGACAGAAGGCAGCGGCCGCCAGCAGCCCTCGGGCGCCGTGCGCAGCTTCGCCGCCGCGCCACCCTCCATGACCAGCCGCGCCAGCTCCTCCTCATGCTCCGCCGTGGCGGCGATAGCGATCTGACCGTGCAAGCCCGCATCGGGCGTGATCTCCACATGCCGCGCGCAAGGGCTGTCGATCAGGAGCGCGCCGCCAGGCAAGGTCGCCTCGCGGCTGGCCGCCCGCGCCTGCTGAATGCAGAGAAAAGCCAGGATCGTGGCGGCATACTGGGTTTTGGATGGCATGCTGCGAACTCCGAAAATGCAGCTTCCGTAGTGCAGCCGGTGTGCCACGGCTTAACCCATTGTTTTCAACAGCGGCGGCGTGGCGCATCTGGTGCGTATTGCCAGATAGTGGCAGCAAGAGTTCTTTTTTGAAAAAAAGAACCAAAAAACTTTTTTACCTTGGCTGCGGCGTCTCGGGAAAGACCCGGCCAAAATCCAAACGTTTTTTGGTTCGTTTTTTCAAAAAAGAACTTCTTCCGCCAATATCCGATGGGCTGCGAGCCGGGCGTAAAACGGCGCGGCCGCGTCGGCGATACGCTGCTGCGCGCCGTCGAGCCGGACCGGCGGCCGGTCCGGTGGGCGGGCGAAGCCGGTTGAGCGTTCGACCTGGTCGTACCACGCAGGCGCCCATATGCCATCGCTGGCACGCCGCCCGGCTGGCCAGGCGAGCATGGCGGGGCTGAAGGCAAGCCCCAGCGCCGCACACAGCGCCCCGAGCATGGCAGCCGGCGCCGCGGTGATATCGGCCGAGTCCAGCACCAGCGGCGCCGTGCCGAGCCTTTCGGCCTCCTGCGCGAAGAGTTCCGCCTGCCGCACGATGCCGATGTCGGCCAGGTCGATCGCGCCGGTTTTCTCGTGATAGGAGGCGATCACGTCCTCAGGCCGGCGGATCAGGAACACGTTGCGGCAGGACGCCATCCAGTCGGTGCCGAAACCCGGCAGCATGTGCTTGGTCATGTGCTTCTGGTAAAAAACCGGCGCCAGCCCGGGCGCCGGTCCCAGCAAACGCGCCGCAACCTCCCGCCAATCCTGCGGCTGGCTTGCCAGCACCGCATCGCGCATCGGGTGGTCAAGCCCGGTCGCGGCCAGGTAGGCGGCATAGAAGGGCTCGTCCACCACCGCGGTGTCCGGCCGGTTCTCGAAGGCGCGCATCATCGCGGTCGAGATATTGCGTGGCCCCGACCACATGGCGATGCGCAGCGGGGCCGCGCTCATGGCAGGCCCGCCGCGCTGTCCTTCAGCCCGTTGTAGAGCGCGCTCAGCCGGGCGGTGACCGGGCCGGGCAGACCGGCCGGCATCCGGTTGCCGTCGATGTCGCGCACCGGCGTCACACCACCGAACGTGCCGGTGACAAAAGCCTCGTCGGCCGCATGGGCACGCTCAAGCGGGAAGTCGCCGAGTTCGACCGGGATGGCGTGCTCGCGGCATAGCGCGATGATGTGGCCGCGCGTGACGCCATGAAAACAATAGTCACCGCTGGAGCTATGGACGACGCCACCGGCCACGAAGAAGAAATTGGTGGCGTTGCAGCTAGAAATAAATCCGTTCGGATCAAGCATCAGCGCCTCGTCGGCCCCGGCCTTGATCGCCTCCAGCAAAGCGGTGATCAGGTTCAGCCGGCTATGCGAATTGAGCCGCATGTCGAACATATTCGCAGGCGAGCAGCGGACGCTGGCGGTGGCCAATGCGAGGCCCCGCGTGGCGAGCGAGGGGCTGGGGATTTTGCGCTCGGCGAGGATCACGATGGTGGGAATGCCGAGCGCGCTGCGCGGATCCTGGTTGGCCCCGGTTTTGATGCCGCGCGTGACCATGACCCGGATATGGACGTTGTGTTCAAAACCGTTGGCGTGAAGTGTGCGCCAGATCGCCGCGGTCAGTTCCGCCTGGGTCATGCCGATGTCCAGTGCAATCGCCGCAGCGCCGGCGTAGAGTCTGTCGAGATGCTGTGCCAGGAACAGCAGCGTGCCGCGATGCAGCCGCAGCCCCTCCCACACGCCATCGCCGACCACGAAGCCGGCGTCGAAGACGGAGATTTTCGCCTCCGCACGGGGAACCAGCGCCCCGTTCAGCCCGACCAGCACCGTGGCATTGACAGGGTCGTCCTCAAAATCCTGACTCCCGGCCATGATACCTCCTCTGCTGCCTGCCGGCGCGAACGCGGTGGGCTAAAGGCCACCTTAGAGCTTTGTCTCTATCGGCACATCACACACCGAAAAATCCGCCCCAAACCGGCGCCGCGCCGCCGCAATCCGCTGCTTGAACAGCGCGGACCGCGTATCAATCACCTGCAACTTCGGCTGCTCGGCCGCCTTCATGTCCGCCATGACCTGAACCCGGATCATGCGGTCCGGATGCGCCGGCGGTTCGCCCACGGCAATCTGCCGCACCACATCCAGCCCCGACACCACGCGCCCCCACGGGGTAAAATCGTGATCGAGCAGCCGACTTGGGGCGCGCATGAAGAAAATCTCGCTATTGGCGCTGCCGAGATCCGCCTGCCGCCCCATGCCGGCCACCCCGTCGCAATAGGCCACCCAGGTCCGCCAGGCGCCAGGGCGGGTCGGGTCCAGCGTTGCCTGATAGGGGGTGGCGCCGATGAAACCGCTGATGCCTGCGGGACTGTTCGTGGCAATCGTGCCGAGCTGATCCGGCATCAGGCTGATCTTGAATTCCGGCGCCAGATTGGGATGCTTGCTGACGCCACCGTCATGGTTGTTGGGATTGCCGGTCTGATCGACGAAATGATCGAGCACGCGGTGGAACAGCAGCCCGTCATACACATGCTCCCGCGCCAGAAGTTTGACGCGCGCGACCGCATTCGGTGCCAGGTCGGGGCGCATTTCGATCACCAGCCGGCCTTTGCTGGTATCGATCACGAGCGTCGATTGCGGATCGAGATCGCGCCAGGGCGTGGCGGCCAGCGCGGTTGAGGTGGGCGTGATGACGGATAAAATATAGATGAGCTTGCGCGTGTTCATGTCCGAATCTCGCGGTGTTCATCCCACCGTGACGGACCGCGGCCCCGCGGACAAGGCGCGCTGGACGGCATTGGCATCGCCGGCAATCGCTTTCAAATAGGCGCGCGCGGTCTGGTCGGGCTGGGTGGCACCTTGTTCCCAATCCCGCAGTGTGCCGAGCGGTATCTGGAACCGTGCGGCGAATTCCTCCTGCGTCAGTCCCAGCGCGCGGCGGATGATTTTCAGGCGTGGCGTCTGCTTCATCCGGTCCATGTCGGCCTCTGTCAGAGGCTGCGCGTCAGGATCGGCCAGCGCCGCGGCGTGTTTTTCCGCCTCGGTCATGACATCGAGGCGGCTCCAGTCATGGTGCGTTGTAGTCATGATATCTCCGTCGTTCACTACTGCCTGTCAGTAGATACGTCAACTCTCCCCGTAGGGTGGGCTTAAGCCCACCATGACCCTGGCGCCCGTGTGTGGTGGGCTGAAGCCCACCCTACGCGAGCAGCGCCGACATCAAGGCCGGGCCGCATCCACCAGGCACAGGCTGACGCTATCCGTGCCGTTCCAATGCTCGGCCCGCAAATGTCCGGCCAGGTGCAGGCGGCCGCTGAGGCGGTCGGTGAGCGTCTGGGCGAGCGGGCCGTCGCCGGCGCGGAACAGCATGCATTTGAGGCGCGGGCCGCCGCCTTCACCTTCGACATAGGCGCGCAGCGTGTTGCCGTCGTTGCCGAGGCGGTCGGTTTTCACCACCCGCACGTCGGGCACCACGATCACCGGCTCCTCGTTGCCGGTGCCGAAGGGGGCCAGGCGCGCCAACTGGCGGGCGAGATCCAGCGAGGCGCCGGCGGCGGCAACACTCGCCTCCACATGCAGATGCGGGCAGCGCGGGGTGCCGGGGGGACGGGGCAGACGCTCACGCAGGAAGGCGGCGAAGGCGGACTCCCGCTCCGGCGCCAGGCCGAAACCGGCCGCCATGGCGTGGCCGCCGCCGCTCACCAGCAGGCCGCGTTGCTGCGCCGCAATGACCGCGGCACCCAGATCCACGCCAGGCACCGAGCGGCCCGAGCCTTTGATGATGCCGCCGGACAGGCCGCCCACGCACACCGGCCGGTTGAATTTTTCCCGCAGCCGCCCGGCGACGATGCCCACGACCCCCGGGTGCCAGCCGGTGCCGCACAGCAGCAGCACCTCGTGGCCGGCATCGGCCTGTGCCTCTGCGGCGGCGGTCGCGTCCGCCAGCACGCCGGCTTCGACCATCTGGCGCTGGCGGTTGATGGCGTCCAGCCGCTCGGCCAGCAGCCTGGCTTCCAGAGGGTCCTCGCAGAGCAGCAGGCGCAAACCCAGATCCGCCTCGCTGATCCGCCCGCCGGCGTTCAGCCGCGGGCCGAGGCCAAAGCCGCAGGTCATGGCGGTGGGCAGATCGCGCGTCTTGGCCACATCCATCAGGGCTGCCAGCCCCGGCCGCTCGCGCCTGGCCATGATACGCAAACCCTGGGTGACGAGGGCGCGGTTCAGGCCGGTCAGCGGCATCACGTCGCAGACGGTGGCGAGCGCCACCAGGTCCAGCATCTGCAGCAAATCCGGCACCGTGACGCCGTCGCGGCGCAGCAGGCGCAGCGTGGCCACCAGCGTCATGAAGGCGACGCCCGCCGCGCACAGATGGCGCAGGCCGGAGGTGCAATCGAGCCGGTTCGGGTTGACCGTGGCCAGCACCGGCGGCGGCGGACCCTCGGCCTTGTGATGATCCAGCACCAGTATATCCGCGCTTGCGGCCAGGGCGCGGAAAACCTCGGCCGCCGCGGTGCCGCAATCCACGCACACGAGCAGCGTGGCGCCGCGCGCAACCAAGCCGCTCAGCGCCGGGGCGTTCGGGCCGTAGCCTTCGGCCAGACGGTCCGGCACGTAAGGCAGCACCGTGCAGCCGAGGCCGCGCAGGAAGAGCGTGAGAATGGCGGCCGAGCAGGCGCCGTCCACGTCGTAGTCGCCGAACACGGCCACCGTCTCGCGCGCCCGAACCGCGCGAGCCAGGCGCTCCGCGGCTGCCCCCATGTCGGCCAGCACCGAGGGGTCGGGCAGCAGGGCGCGCAGCGTGGGGGTGAGAAAATCGGCGGCCTCGGCAATGCTGACCCCGCGGGCGGCCAGGATGCGGCCGACGATTTCCGGCACATCCAAACGTTCGGCAATCGCGAACCCCAGCCGGTCTTCCGCACTGCGCCAGATCCAGCTTCGGCCGGTAACACTTGCGTGGACGCCGCCCCACTGCGCCGGGGCGGGGCGTTCGGCTACCAGTTGGTCCAAGTCTTGGTCTCGAAATTATGATGCGCCTCGATGTAGCGCACGGTGCCGCTCTTGCTGCGCATCACCACCGAATGGGTGACCGCACCTGCGCCGAACCTGCGCACGCCGCGCAGCATGGCGCCGGAGGTGACGCCGGTGGCGGCAAACATCACGTCGCCCTTGGCCATTTCGTGGATTTCGTAAACCTGGTCCGGGTCCAGAACGCCCATGTCGCGCGCCCGTGCTTTTTGCGCCTCATCCTCGAACAGCAGCTTGCCCTGCATCTGCCCGCCGACGCAGCGCAAAGCGGCCGCCGCCAGCACGCCTTCGGGCGCGCCGCCGATGCCCCAGAAAATATCGACCTCGCCGTCGGGCAGCCCGGTGGCGATGGCGGCCGCCACGTCGCCATCAGGCAGCAGTGTAATCCGCGCCCCCGCCTCGCGCGCCTTGGCCACGATCTCCGCGTGACGTTCGCGGTCCAGCGTGCAGAGCACGAGATCGGAAATGTCGCGCTTCTTGGCGCGGGCGAGATTGCGCAAATTCTCTTCGACGGAGGCGTTCAGATGCACCACGCCAGGCGGCAGGCCACCGCCGACTGCGATCTTGTCCATATAAATGTCGGGCGCATGGAGAAAATTGCCGCCCTCGGCCAAAGCGACCACAGTCAGCGCATTCGGGCCGCCCTTGGCGGTGAGTGTGGTTCCCTCCAGCGGATCCACCGCAATATCCATCTTGGGGCCGCCACGGCCGACCTTCTCGCCGATGAACAGCATCGGCGCCTCGTCCATCTCGCCTTCGCCGATGACCACCGTGCCCTCGATATCCACCGTATCGAAGGCGCGGCGCATGGCTTCGGTGGCGGCGCCATCGGCCTCGATCTTGTTGCCGCGGCCCATCCATCGGGAGGCGGCGAGTGCGGCGGCTTCGGTCACGCGCACCAGGTCCAGAGCCAGGTTGCGGTCGGAGGCTTGATAGGCGGCCATGGCGGAAATCCCTTATTTCTTTGTTCTTCTTTCGAAAGAAGAACCAAAAACGTCGCTCTCATCGCGGGCGGTGTTGCAAGCGCGCTCCATTTTCAGCAAGCCACCCTTCCCAAGCACCCTAGTGAACCACGAAGACGCGAAGGACACCAAGGTACACCAAGGCCAAACTCATTTTGTTCCGGTCAGGCCCGGAAGGTTCCGCGCACCACCTTCGTGTCCTTCGTGTCCTTCGTGGTTTCCCAGGATGCTCAGGAAAGGCGTAACGCCAACAGGTTCGCGATGAGAGCGAAAAACTCTGTTGACCTTGGGCTTCGGCCTAACCGAGTTCAATGCGTATTAACGATGGCCTCTCCAGCACCGAGTCCAGCCTTTCTATCCGGTCCAGCGCGGCGCGCATTTGCGATTCTTTCGTCTCGTGGGTCACCAGCACGATCGGCACCGACTCGCCCGGCGAGCGGCCATGCTGCAACATGCTTTCCAGCGAAACACCCGAGTCGCGCAAGGCGCATGTGACGTCGGCGATCACGCCAGGCCGGTCCACCACCATCAGGCGCAGATAGTAGGCGCCGACATACGCGCTCATCGGCACCGCTGGCGCGTCCGACAGCGCGCCGCTCTCCACCCCCCACAGCGGCGCGGACCGGCCCCGCGCGACATCGATCAGGTCGGCAACGATGGCGGATGCGGTCGGTCCGGCGCCGGCGCCTCTGCCTTCCAGCATCAGCCTTCCCGCAAAATCGCCCTCGGCGACCACCGCATTATACACCCCATCGACGCGGGCCAGCGGCGAGCCTTCGGGCACCATGCACGGATGCACCCGGCTCTCGATGCCGGCCTCGGTGCGCCGCGCAATGCCCAGCAGCTTGATGCGGTAGCCCAGCTCGCGCGCGAATGAAAAATCCAGCGCGGAGACATGACGGATGCCCTCGACATGCACATCCGCAAACCGCACCGGCCGCCCGAAAGCGAGCGCCGCCAATATCGCCAGCTTGTGGGCGGAATCGATGCCGTCGATGTCGAAGGACGGGTCCGCCTCGGCGTAGCCCAGGCGCTGCGCTTCGGCCAGCACGTCGGCAAACTCGCGGCCGCGCTCGCGCATATTGGTGAAAATGAAATTGCAGGTGCCATTCAGAATGCCGGCGACGCGGCTGATGCGGTTGCCCGCCAACCCCTCGCGCAGCAGTTTGATCACCGGAATGCCGCCGGCGACGGACGCCTCGAAGGCCAGCGTGGTGCCGCCCGCCTCGGCCGCCGCGGCCAGTTCGGTGCCGTGGCAGGCGACCAGCGCCTTGTTCGCGGTGACCACCGGCCGGCCCTGACGCAGCGCCGAGAGGACCAGCCCTCGCGCCGGATCGCCGCTGCCGCCAATCACTTCGACCAGAACGTCCAGCCCCGGCTCGGACGCAAGCGCCAGCGGATCGTCGAACCAGCGCGCGTGAGTTAAAGGTTCGCCGCGGTCGCGCGTGCGGTCGCGTGCCGAGACCGCGGCGACCTCGATCGGCCGCCCCGCCCGCGCGGCCACAATATCCGCGTTCTCGCGCAGCAGCCGCACGACGCCGAGCCCGACGGTGCCGAGCCCGGCGATACCGACTGCCAGCGGCTTGCTCACCGTGCCGGCTCCAGCACCGGCGCCGGCTCGGGCGCCACATTGCTGTCCGCCTGCAGGAAAGCGCGGATGTTGCGTATCGCCTGGCGCAGCCTCTGGGTGTTTTCCACCAGGCCGATACGCACGAAACCGTCGCCATGCTCGCCGAAGCCCAGGCCAGGCGCCACCGCCACATGCGCCCGCGCCAGCAGCAATTTGGAGAATTCGACGCTGCCGAGATGCGCATAGCGCGGCGGGATCGGCGCCCAGGCGAACATCGACCCCTCAGGGCTCGGCACCGCCCAGCCGGCCTGCGCCAGGCCGCGTATCAGCACATCGCGCCGCTCGCGGTACAGGTCGCGCATGTGCGAAACGCACTCCTGCGGCCCGTTCAGAGCGGCCGTCGCCGCCACCTGGATCGGGGTGAAGGCGCCGTAATCCAGGTAGGATTTCATACGCGCCAGCGCGGCAATCAGCCTTGTGTTGCCGGCGGCAAAGCCGATGCGCCAGCCCGGCATCGAGTAGGTCTTGGACATGGACGTGAACTCGACGGCAATGTCACGCGCGCCCGGCACTTGCAGGATGGAGGGCGGAACCCGGTCGCCGAAATAGATTTCGGCGTAAGCAAGATCCGACAGCACCCACACCTCATGCTTGCGGGCGAAGGCGACGATCTCGCGGTAGAAATCCAGGTCGGCGAGATAGGCGGTGGGGTTGGAGGGGAAGTTTACGATCAGCGCCGTGGGTTTCGGCACCGAATGCCGCACCGCACTGTCCAGCGCCCGCAGCATCGCTTCCCCCGGCATCGCCGGCACGCTGCGCACCGAGGCGCCGGCGATGATGAAGCCGAACTGGTGAATGGGATAGGACGGGTTCGGCACAAGGATGGTGTCGCCTGGGCTGGTGATGGCGGCGGCGAGATTGGCCAAACCTTCCTTGGAGCCAAGGGTGGCGATGACCTCGGTTTCGGGATCGAGCGCCACATCGAACCGGCGCTGGTAATATCCGGCCAGCGCGCGGCGCAATCCCGCAATGCCCTTGCTGGTGGAATAGCGGTGGGTGCGCGGATCGGCCACCGTCTCCACCAGCTTGGCCACGATATGCGGCGGAGTCGGGCTGTCCGGGTTGCCCATGCCCAGGTCGATGATGTCCTGGCCCTCGGCCCTGGCCCTCGCCTTGGCGGCATTGACCTCCGCGAAGACATAGGGGGGGAGGCGGCGGATGCGGTGGAACTCTTCGGTCATGACAAACCTACAGAAAGGAAGGAAGCAGTTCTTTTTTGAAAAAAAGAACCAAAAAACTTTTGCGAATCAGGCGAAGAGCCAGCCCATGTGATTTTCCTCCAGGACTACGCAGGTCAGGCGGCGGCCCATGACTGCGCCGGTGTCTATGCCGATGCGATTCGCAAACACCTCGGGCGCCTCTCGGGGGGTGTGGCCGTGCACGACGACTACGGGACGCTCCTCGCGGCTCGACAGGAACGGCTCCCGTATCCACAGCATATCCTCAAACGTCTGCTGGTCCAGGGCGCGGCCCGGCCTGATGCCGGCGTGCACGAACAGGTAATTGCCCTCGATATGGGCGATGTCGCGCTGCCGTATCCACTGCCGGTGCTGGATCGGCAGCAGCCGGGACCACGCGGACGGCGGCGCGCCAGGCGGCACGCGGTAGCTGGTGAGCGTCTCCTCCCCCCCATTGCCCAGCCAAACGCCGGCGGCTTGCGCATTGGCGCGTTCGATGGCGTCCGACATCATCAGCTCGTGGTTGCCCATCAAATCGACCCGCCTGGTCACCGGCGGCGCTATCGTGCCCATCAATAGCCAGATCACGCCCGCACTGTCCGGGCCACGATCGACATAATCGCCAATATGAATCAACACGCTCTCCGCCACCGGCCGGGCTGCGAGGTCGGCGGCGATGGCGTAGTGCAGCGCCACCAGCTGGTTCAGGCAGCCATGAACGTCACCAATGGCATAGACCCGGACACCGGGGGGAAGCAGGCCAGGGGCTAACGTCTTATCAATCATATGGCCTCTATCCTAGCCCGTGTTCACCCGCCAAGCGATGCCGCGTGGGGGTTCGCAGGGTGGTCAATCCTCTCCCCTAATCTGGTCAGCGGGTTTGGTTACAGAGTTTTAGGTACGAGGGGGAGGGGTGGGGCAGCATGGATCAGACCATATTAACAGCCTCGCCTGCTTCCTCGGATCAAATGCTTCTCGATGCGGCGCGGCGGGCACTGGCGGCGCCGCGTGGGCGGCTGGCGATCGTGCTGCATCTGTCGCGCCTGCGCGCGCCGCGTGCCTATCATGGGCGCATCGCCCGCCCGGTGCTGGACCAGGCGGCGGCGCGGCTGGCCGGCACCGTGTATCCGCGCAGCAACGGCGACCTGCTGCTGCTCTGCCAGGAGCCCACGTCAGGGGACGCCAGCTTGCAGCCGGCCGCCCTGGTGCAGGAACTTGCCCTGCTGTTCGGCGCCGAGGGCGACCTTGGGTTCATATCGCTATGGCATCTCGGGACCGAGGCCGCCGGCTTCCGCGCTTATCTGGAGGAGCCGGCCTTCGCCCCGCCGATCCTGCCTGCCGCGGCCGAGGAGGTGACGCCGGCGCAGACCGCCGCCATGGCCGAATGGCTCAAGAGCTCGCAGCGGATACCGGTGCCGGACCTTCTCGGCCAGCAGACGGCGGTCGAGTTGCATGCCGGGCGGGACGTGCCGATCGGCAGCCGCCTCTCGCCGCTGTTCCGCGAATTCGTCATGCATTTGCCGGGCGGCGCCGCCGGCATGGACCCGTGGCTGGAGCGGCATGTGGCGGCCGCGCTGGATGAGCGGCTGCTCGCGCATTTGCAGCATGATCTGGAGGAGGGCGGGCGGCTCACCCGCGCCTCGGTGCATGCCGGCCTTGCGATCCATATCAATCTGGCACTGCCCAGCATCGCGTCGCCTGCGTTCGGGCGGCTCACCCAGGCGGCGCGGGCGGCGGGGGCGCGGCTGGGGGTGGAAATCAGCATTGTCGAGGCATTTGCGGACCTGTCGATGCTCGACTATGCGGCCGGGCTGCTGCGCCACGCCGGCTTCGCTTTTGTGCTCGAAGGGCTGGATGAGGCGTCGATGGGTTTCGCGCGGCTGGGGTCGCTCGGCGCGGACCTGATCAAGCTGGACTGGTCGCAGGGGCTGGTGCAGCCGCCCGGGCCGCGCCGGCGCACGGTTGAGGGGCATTTGCAGGCGCTGGGCCTGGACCGCGTGCTCTTGCAGCAGGCGGACACGGCTGATGCGGTAGGATGGGGCCAGGCCAACGGCATCAATCGCTACCAGGGCGCTTTCCTGGATTCGGTGCAGGGGGCGACGCGCATGTTCCATTGCCACACCGCTTCCCTGTGCAGCTTGAAACAATGCGTCGCCAGGGGTGCGGCGGCCGGCACGCAGGGGCGCACCGGGTGTTCCAACCCGGCGTTGCTCGATTTGCCGCCGGAAGCGCCGCCGGGTGCCGACTCGGTGCGCGGCGCCCTGGCGTCGGCGGCCGTGGCGCCGATGCGCGTGCCTGCCCCGGCCCACAGATGGTGAATATGCCGGCCGCGGCCGACGGGCTGGAAGCGCTGGGGCTGCTGCTGCGCCAGGCGGCCGTGGCCGGTGTCAGGCGGCGCGCCCTGCTGCTGCATGCCGAACGCCTGCCGCGCGCCGTCGGCCGGCAGTATCATCTGCGGCTGGCGCGTGCCGCCCTGACCGGGCTCGCGCATGCCGACCGGGCGCAATTGTTCGATTTGCCGCGCGGGCGCCTGGCCGTGGTGTGGCGCGACCGCGGCGAGGCGCTGAACGCCGGCGGCGAACTTGGCCGCGCCATGCAGTCGTTGAAACGGCTCCTGGCCGACATCCCGGACGGGCAGGCGCCGATGCTGGGCGAACTGATCTCGATCTATGAACTGCCGGACCAGGCGGCCTGGTTGCAGGACGTGCTGGGGGACCTCGGCGGCGATCCCCCGGCGGTGGCGCAGGGTCCGCTGGCGCCGCTGGATACGTCAGTTCTTGCACGGCTGGAACTCAGCCTGGCTCAGGCCGACCTCGCCGCCTTTGCGCGCTGGCGCCCCGTGTACCGGCTCAGCGCGCCTGGGGGGGCACCTATGCCGCCTGTGCTGGCGTGGGAGGAGCGGTATTTTGCGATTGCCGACGTGGGCGCCAGCCTGTGCCCCAGCCATGCGCTGGCGGCGGATATGTGGCTGCATCTGCGCCTGACCCGCACGCTGGACCGGCGCATGCTGGCCCTGATCGGCGGCATCGGCGAGCTGAACGGGATTGGCGGTCTTGGCCTGCAGATGAATGTCGCCAGCCTGCTCAGCCACGGTTTCTTGCGGCTGGACGAGAAAATCCCCGCCGCCCTGCGCGGCTCCGTGGTGCTATCGCTACAGGCGGCGGACGTGCTCGCGGATGGTGCCGCCTTCGCCTTCGCGCGCAATTTCGTGCGTGGCCGCGGCTACCGGCTGATGCTGGCCGGCGCAGGTGCCGCCTTGCTCGCGGTGATGGACGTGGCGGCCGCCGGCTTCGACATCGTGCAGAACAGCCTGCGGGATGCCCCGCCGCGCCTGCCGCCGGGCGTGCAACTCGTGGTCACAGGCATCGAGCACCAGAACGACCTTGAGCATGCGCGGGCGCTGGGCGCCACTTATGTCTCCGGGCCGGCAGTGCCGGCGCGGCCGAGTCCGCCGCCTATGGAGCCGGCTCCGGTGAGGCATGCAGTGGCATGATGAGATCACCATCATGTCGCTGCGTCAGATCATGCAGCCTGGACGCACGATAGCGGGTTGCAGAATGGGAATGATTGGCTTCAGACAGGCTAATCTCCTTCAACGACGCCAAAAGAATTGCTCATCACCCGCTTCCGGCGATCAGGGCAACCGGTCAGAAAACCTGCCGCAGGATGACGAACAGCGAGCCCGAAATCGCCATGGCGGCCGGCAGGGTCATCACCCAGGCCAGCGCCATGTTCTTGATCGTGCTCCATTGCAGCCCCGACCCGTTCGCCGCCATGGCGCCGGCCACACCGCTGGACAGCACATGGGTGGTCGAGACCGGCAGGCCGTAGGCGTCGGCCAGGCCGATGGTGGCCATGGCGGTGATCTCGGCCGAGGCCCCCTGCGCGTAGGTCAGATGCGTCTTGCCGATCTTCTCGCCCACCGTCACCACGATGCGCTTCCAGCCGATCATGGTGCCCAGGCCGAGCGCCAGGGCCACGCACACCTTCACCCAGGTCGGGATGAAGCGCGTGCCGCGCTCCAGCCCGCTGCGCAGCGATTTCAGCGTGGTCATGTCGGCGTCGTTAAAACCGGCCGGGTGCGCGCCCATGAGGTGCACCGCTTCGCCGGCCAGATACATGTCGTTGCGCACGTTGCGGGTGGCCGCCGCCGGCACCGATTTGATCGCACCATAGTTCTTCACCTGGCCGGTGATGTCGCCGGTGAGCGAGGCGAGCGCCGCGAAAGTGGCCGGCTGATCGACTTTGCGGGCTTTCAGCGCGTCGCTGACAGCGGCGCGGGAAGCCGCGGCGTTGGCGGGTGCCGGCGCGCTGCCGGCATGCGCCTGGAAGACGGACTGGGCGGCCTGCGTGGTCTGGATGAAGGCCGGGGTGGTGCTCTCCGGCATGGCGCGGTTCAGCGAATAGGCGGTCGGCGCGGCGCCGATGAGGATGAGCATGATCAGCCCCATGCCCTTCTGCCCGTCATTGCTGCCATGGAAGAAGGAGACGCCGGTGCAGGTCAGCACCAGCAGGGCGCGGATCGGCCCCGGCGGCGGCTTGTTGCCTTCGGGCGCCTTGTACAAGGCCGGAATGCGGATCGTCAGTTTCGAGAGCAGCAGCAGCAGGGCGGCCATCACAAAACCGATCAGCGGGCTGAAGGCCAGGGCCTTGAACACGTTGATCGCCTGGTTCCAGTCCACGCCCGAGGTGGCCGAGCCGGGCGAGAGAAGCTGGTTGGCGATGCCCACGCCCATGATGGAGCCGATGAGCGCGTGCGAGGAGGAGTTGGGCAGCCCGAGCGCCCAGGTGCCCAGATTCCAGATGATGGCGGCGATCAGCAGGGAGAAAATCATCGCATAGCCGGCGCCGCTGCCGGCCTGCAGGATCAGCTCCACCGGCAGCAGCGTCACGATGCTGAACGCCACCGCCCCGCTCGACGTCAGAACGCCGAGAAAATTGAACATGCCGGACCACACCACGGCCGCCAGAGGCGGCAGGCTGTGGGTATAGATGACGGTGGCCACCGCGTTCGCCGTATCGTGAAACCCGTTGACGAACTCGAACCCGAGCGCGATCAGCAAAGCCAGCCCCAGCATGACCAGCGTGCCGATGGCCAGATTCTGCTCGCCCGAGGCGCTGATGTCGGTGGCGATGCTGTAGGCCGCGTAAACCAGGCCCGCGACCAGCACGGCCAGGAAGGCGATGGCGCCGCCGACATGCGGCTTGCCGTCCATCTGCGGGCGGAACGTAGCGGTATCGCCCAAAGCCTCATTCATCGTCACGTCCGACATGCTGCCTCCACCCGCAAATTTACGCTCTGGTATCGACCTCGGGCGCCGGAGATCAATGGGGTGCTCGATGACAGTTTTATGTCAGTTGCGTGACGGCGGCTCTACCACTTCGGCCAGCGCGCCGTGCGGTCCTGTTCCTGGGCTTCGGTCAGGGCGGGCGCGTCGCCCAGCGCGGAGGGGTGGTCGGCCAGCGTGGCCGGGTCGGCAAAACATTCGGCCAGGCCCAGCGTGCGGGTGCAGAATTGCTGGCCGTCCGGCTTGGCCTCCGGCGGCGTGCAGTAGCGTTTCCCATCGACCAGATGCACGACCGAGCAGTCCCGCCCGCGCTTGAGCGAGAGGTAGAGATCGACCCCGGTGCGATGGAAGGCCGCGACATCAGCCAGGTCCAGCGCGCCGATGGTCACCAGCGGCGGCACCAGCGTCTGGCATCCGGCAAGAGCAAGCAGCAGGATCGTCGCAAAACCACGCATGCGTATCAGGGTGCGCCACGCCGGTGAAGAATCAGTTGTCAGGGGTCAGGGGTCAGGGGTCAGGGGTCAGGGGTCAGGGGTCAGGGGTCAGGGGTCAGGGGTCAGGGGTCAGGGGTCAGGGGTCAGGGGTCAGGGGTCAGGGGTCA
>Ga0116231_10007666_pt1 | contig 19560 bp, 20 predicted proteins | sample S1TSphgellanicum_2_FD_89695 | JGI IMG/M metagenome (GOLD analysis project Ga0116231, IMG submission 89695) | Host-associated microbial communities from peat moss isolated from Minnesota, USA - S1T2_Fd - Sphagnum magellanicum MG | ecosystem: Host-associated > Plants > Peat moss > Unclassified...
CTGCATGCTGCCCTCGCCATCGCCGCAGGAGGTGCCGCAGGACGCGCCCCGGAGTTTGTCCGCGATGCTTTCTTTCACGACATGGTTCATGCGGCGTCTCCTGAAAAATAGGCTTTTGCGTCGTACAGCGTTTCGATTTTGATGAGGCGGATGTTTTGCTGCGCGGCGTAGCTCTCGGTATTGCGGCGGGCCTTGCCGCGCACGAAGAACGGGATTTTGCGCAGCTCGCGCTCGGCCTCGTTATCCCAGACCAGGCTGGCGGGCGCGGCTGGCGCGGGCGGGGCTTGCGGCTCCGGTGTGGCGATCGCGCCGCCGCCGAGATGGGAGGGGGCGACGTCGCCCGAGAATTCGAAGTCCTCGCGGAACATGCCGAGCAGATGCTCTTCCAACCCCATCATCAGCGGGTGGGTGAGCGAGTCGAACAGCACGTTCGCGCCCTCAAACCCCATCACCGGCGAGTAGCGCGCCGGGAAATCCTGCACATGCACGGGTGCTGAGATCACCGCGCAGGGAATGCCCAAACGCTTGGCGATGTGGCGCTCCATCTGCGTGCCCAGCACCAAGGCCGGGTTGGCGGCTTTGATCGCGGCTTCGACCTCCAGATAGTCATCCGAAATCAGCGGCTCGACATTGTAGAGCTTGGCGGCGGCGCGCAGCTCGCGGGCGAATTCGCGGGCATAGGTGCCAAGGCCCACGACCTCGTAGCCCAGCTCCTCGGCCGCGACGCGGGCGAGCGCGATGGCGTGCGTGGCGTCCCCGAAAATGAACACGCGCTTGGCGGTGAGGTAGGTGGAATCCACCGAGCGCGAGTACCAGACCAGTCGCGAGGTGTGGCTTTCGAGATAGGCGGAGGCGTCGATCCCGGCCAGGGCCGCGACGGCGGTGACGAAATCACGCGTGGCGCCGACGCCGATCGGCGGGATGTTGACGAATTTCTGGCCGAACTGGCGCTCCAGCCAGGTTGCGGTGGTGAGCGCGGTCTCCGGGTAGAGCACGATGTTGAAGCTGGCGGCCGGGATGCGCGCGAGATCGGCCGGGGTGGCGTCCAAGGGGGCGATCACGTTGATCGCGATCCCGAGGTCTTTCAGCAGGCGGGTGACCTCGGTCACGTCGTCGCGGTGGCGGAAACCCAAGGCGGTGGGGCCGAGGATGTTGCAGCTGACGGGCGCGTCTTCCGCGCGCGGGGCGGGGGCCGGCACGCAGGCGCGGACCAGGCGGTAGAACGTCTCGGACGCGCCGTAATTCTCCTTGCGCTGATAGGCCGGCAGCTCAAGCGGCACCACCGGGATCGGCAGATTAAGCGCCAATGCGAGGCCGCCCGGATCGTCCTGGATCAGCTCGGCGGTGCATGACGCGCCGACCAGCATGGCCTGCGGCTTGAACCGCGCATAGGCCTCGGCCACCGCGCTCTTGAACAATGTCGCGGTATCGCCGCCCAGGTCGCGCGCCTGAAACGTAGTGTAGGTCACCGGCGGGCGGGCATCCCGCCGCTCGATCATCGTGAACAGCAGATCCGCGTAGGTGTCCCCCTGCGGCGCATGCAACACATAATGCACGCCCCGCATCGCGGTCGCGATGCGCATGGCGCCAATATGCGGCGGGCCTTCATAGGTCCAGAGGGCTAGTTGCATGGGGCGAATCCCTCAAGAGAAGAAAGCGGTTCTTTTTTGAAAAAAAGAACCAAAAAACTTTTATTAACCTGATGCGTTGCCGCTCTCTCATGCGTTGCCCCAGAGTAACAAAAGTTTTTTTGCTGCTTTTTTTTCAAAAAAAGCAGTGCTTGCTTTTCTTTCATCTTAAACCTTGAGCAGCGCGCGGCGGCGCAGGGGGCGGGCGAAGAGTTCGGCGAGGTCGGCGGCCTGGTCGAAGCCTTGGACGGGTGTGAAGACCAGTTCGATCGACCATTTTGTGGTGAAGCCTTCGGCCTCCAGCGGGTTGGCGAGGCCCATGCCGCAGACCACCAGGTCGGGGGCGGCTTCGCGGCAGCGGTCGAGCTGTTTTTCGACGTCCTGGCCCTCGGAGAGGAAGGTACCGGCGGGCAGCATGGCGAGTTCCTCGGCCAGGTGTTCGCGGTGCAGGAAGGGGGTGCCGATTTCGGCCAGGGTCATGCCGAGCTCGCGGGCGAGGAAGCGGGCGAGCGGGATTTCGAGCTGGCTGTCGGGGAAGAACATGATTTTGCGGCCGGCCAGGGTGACGCGCTGGCGGGCGAGGGCGTGGCGGGCGCGTTCGGCCGGGGCGGCGAGGACCTGTTCGATTTTCGCTTGCGCGATGCCGAAGGTTTTGGCGGCGGCGGTGAACCAGGCGATGCTGCCCTCGACTCCGAGCGGGAAGGGGGCGGGGATGCGGGCGGCGCCGCGGCGCTCCAGGTTTGCGGCGGTGCCGGCCAGGAAGGGCTGGGCCAGCAGATATTTTGTGTTGGGGCCGACCGCCGGCATGGCGGCGGCGCGCCGCGCCGGCAGGAAGCCGACATTTTTGATGCCGAGTGCGGCGAACAGGCGGATGAACTGGTCTTCCACCACTTCCGCCAGCGTGCCGACGACCATCAACTGGGCGGAGTCGGAGGCGGGGAGTTCTGGCACCAAGGCGGCGAGGCAGGCGTCTTCGCCTTCGGTGAAGGTGGTCTCGATCCCGCTGCCGGAATAGGCCAGCACGCGCAGATCCGGGCCGAGCTGGCGGTTGAGGCGGATGGCGGCGCGCGAGAGGTCGAGCTTGATGACCTCGGATGGGCAGGAGCCGACCAGGAAGAGCATTTTGATGTCCGGCCGGCGCTCAACCAGGCGGGTGACGACGCGGTCCAGCTCGTCATTGGCGTCCGCGATGCCGGCGAGGTCGCGCTCATCGATGATCGCGGTGGCGAAGCGGGGTTCGGCGAAGATCATCACGCCTGCGGCCGATTGCAGCAGATGGGCGCAGGTGCGTGAGCCGACCACCAGGAAGAACGCGTCCTGGATGCGGCGATGCATCCAGACGATGCCGGTAAGGCCGCAGAACACTTCGCGCTGGCCGCGCTGGCGCAGGACGGGCGAGTCGAGGCAGCCGGCAGCCTCGGCGATGGGCGTGATGTGGTTCACTGGGCCAGGCCCACCGGGGAGATGGCTTGTTCAAGCCGGGCGGTGCGCAGTTTCATGATGAACTGCATCGCGTTGAACAGATAGGTTGCGTAGGCGGCGAGCGCGATCAGCATTTGCACATGCGGGGTCGCGAGATGGCCGACCAGCACGACCACGTAGGTGGTGTGCAGGGCGATCACCAGGAAGGAGAACACGTCCTCCCAGAAGAAGGCCGGGGCCAGCAGGTATTGGCCGTAAACCTCTTTTTCCCAGATCGCGCCGGTCACCATGATGGTGTAGAGGCAGAAGGTTTTCAGCAGGATCGAGAAGGTGGCGAGGCCAAGGCCCTGGCCGGCGATCAAATAATGGATCACGCAGCCCAGGCTGAACAGGAACACCGCGAACTGCACGGGGGCGAGGATGCCTTGCACCAGGGTCCAGGGGCTGGCGTCACGCCGGCGGCGCTCGGCCGGGCTATAGAGATAGAGCCGGGGGAGTTTTTTGGCGGCTTGCTTGCCCTGCAGGCCGTAGGCGTGCCCGACCCAGGGACAGCAATCCACGGTGCCCAGCAGGCGGCTAAAGAGTTGCGTAAACATTGCTTGACATGCCTTTCCCATGGGCGTTCGCTGCGGGCCGGAAACAATGGGCCCGCGAAGAACGCGGCGGCAAAGCCCCAAAAAGGGAGTGCTCCGAGTGCAGAATTATCAAACGTCTCTGCCCTATCATGTGCATCATGTGCGTTTCCCGCGCCGGTGGATGCCGGCGAGTTGGAGGCTAACGCGGTCCGGCTAAAGGTGTCAAGTTTATATTACACCCCTATCGTCAATAAAACTTGACATCGGGGGCGAGGTGAGATCATCATCCGAGGCATTGCGGGAGACGACCATGAGTATAGGCATAACGTCTATTGGCCCGGCCGGAACCACGCCCAGCATGCGGGCGGTATGGCTGGACTTGCTCGGCCAATCCGGCGACAGCGCGCTGCTGGCGCAATTGGCGGGTGCGGCCCCTTCTGCGTCTGAATTTTTGCTGGGCCGCCCGAATAGCGCGGAGCTTGCGGCTTTTGTGGCCTTGGTGCTGGCGGATGACGCCGAGCAACTGGGTGCGATTGCGGACCGGGTGATTGTGCAGAGCGGCGGGCGCGAGTCTTTGTTAATGGGCTTGCTGCTGCCCGCGGCGCAGATGCTGGGCGAGATGTGGGAGCGCGACCAGTGCGATTTCATGGCCGTGACCTTGGGTGTGTACCGGCTGGACCAGATTATGAAGCAGACCGCGGCGGAGAGTTTTGCGGCCCCGGTCCGGCATGGCTATGACAGCCGGATTTTGATGCTGCCGGCACCTGGCGAACAGCACCGATTCGGTGCGGACATGGTGGCCGATGCGTTCCGCGAGGATGGCTGGTGCGTGCGCTCCGGCCCCGCTGTTGCGCGCGCCCGGCTGTTGTTTTTGGCGCGCGATGAGTGGTTTGACGTGATCGGGCTTTCGGTTGGTGCCGAGCGCGCCTTGAAGGGGTTGGCGTCTTGCGTGCGGGCATTGCGCCAGGCCTCGTGCAACCCAAATCTGTTTATCATGCTGGGTGGTCACGCGATCACCAATAATCCTGAGCGCGCGCGGTTTTTGGGGGCTGACGGTACCGCTGCCACGGCCCAGGAGGCGGTGTTGCTCGCCAATAATTTTATCGAGGCTACCGTGACGGACGGTTTACACCAGTCTATGACTAGATTGGTTGACGTTGGCTAAGGACTCTTGGTGTTAAGAGCGGCTGTCATGGTTGAAAGAACGGGTTATCATGAAGGCCTTCAAGTCCCCGGCGCGTTGGTTGGCTGGGATAGATGCAGATGCGGCGGCGCTGTTGATCGCGGCCGCGGCCGATATCGCGGTGATACTCGACGCCAAGGGAATCGTGCGGGACTGCGCGTTTCAGAGCGAGGCTTTGGCGCTCGAATTTGCTGAGCACGACCATTGGGTGGGTAAGCCTTGGCGCGACTCGGTGACGGTGGAGAGCCGGCCGAAGATCGACGAGATGCTGCATGACGTGCAGAGCAAATCGCCGCGCAATGGCCGGCAGGTTAATTACCCGGCGGTGCGCGGCCAGGACATCCCGATTCTGTTTTCTGTGCTGCCGGTTGGCACCACCGGGCAGATCATCGCCTTTGGGCGGGATTTGCGGGCGTTTGCGACGTTGCAGCAGCGCGTGGTGGATGTGCAGCAATCCTTCGAGCGCGATTATGCGCGGATGCGCCATATCGAGACGCGCTACCGGATTTTGTTCCAGATGACGCCCGAGCCGGTGCTGATTGTGGATGCGGGCAGTTTGAAAATCATCGAGGCGAATCCGGCGGCGCGCCAACTGCCGGGGCCGAAGGGCAAGATCATCGGGTTGAATTTGAGCAATTTGGTGGCGCCGGAAAGCCTGGCGGCGCTGGAGCTGCTGCTGGCTGGCGTGCGCAGCGCCGGGCGCGCCGATAACGTGCTGCTGACGCTGGAGCATGAGGGTGCGGGGCCGGTGACACAGATGGCGGCGACCGCCTTCTCCTTCCGCCAGGGCACCGCAAAGCTGATTCTGATCCGGCTCGATCATCACAAGGAGGCGGCCGAGACGCAGCATTTGTTGAGCGAGAGCAAAGCCAAAATGCTGCAACTGGTGGACCGCGTGCCCGATGGCTTTGTGGTGACCGACCATGACGGCGTGATCATCGCCGCCAATGAGGCGTTTTTGGAAATGGCGCAGCTGCGCGGCGAGGCGCAGGCGCAGGGCCAGAAGCTGGACCGCTGGCTGGGACGGCCGGGCGTGGATTTGGGCGTGCTGCTGAATAATCTGCGGCAATATGGCGCGGTGCGGCTGTTCTCCACCGCGTTGCGCGATGAATTCGGCGCGGAGAGCGATGTCGAGATTTCCGCCGGCGCGGTGCTGAATGGCGGCGAGCCGTGCTATGGTTTTGCGATTCGCGGCATCAGCCGGCGGGTGGTGCCGCAGAGCACCGCACCGCGCGCGTTTCCGAAATCGCTCGAGCAGATCATCGAGCTGATCGGGCGGGTGTCGCTCAAGGATCTGGTGCGTGAGGCGACGGATGTGATCGAGCGCCTCAGCATCGAGGCGGCGCTGACCATGACCGGGGATAACCGGGCCTCGGCCGCCGAGGTGCTGGGGGTCAGCCGGCAGAGCCTGTATGTGAAGATGCGGCGGCACGGGCTGATTGAGGCCGAGGCCATTGGTCTTGAGTAGCAAGGCAGGCAAGCGGTACTTTTTTTGTAAAAAAAGCACCAAGAAAACTTATCGGCCCTTTGGCGGCGGGGTGCGGGCATGGGCGTGACGATTGACGCCGGAGTAGCGGCGCGTGTGCCGGCGCTGAAGACGTGTTTGGAGCTGCTGAAGCCGGTCACCTGGTTCGCGCCGATCTGGGCGTTTTTTTGCGGGGTGATGTCATCTGGCGCGCATCTGGCGCCGCATTGGCTGCATATCATTCTGGGTCTGCTGCTGGCGGGGCCGATGGTGTGCGGCACCAGCCAGGCCGTGAATGACTGGTTCGACCGGCATGTCGATGCGATCAATGAGCCGGACCGGCCGATCCCCTCCGGGCGGATGCCGGGGCGCTGGGGGCTGTATATCGGCGTGGGCTGGACCCTGGCCTCGCTCGGCGTGGCGGCGTGCCTCGGGGTTTGGGGGTTTGGCGCCGCGGTCGTGGCACTGGCGCTGGCCTGGGCCTATAGCGCGCCGCCGCTGCGGCTCAAGCTCAATGGCTGGTACGGCAATGCGGCGGTGGCGATTTGTTATGAGGGCGTGCCGTGGTTCACCGGGGCGGCGATTATGATCGATGCGCTGCCTTCGGATAAAATTCTGTTCGTGGCGCTGATGTACAGCATCGGCGCGCACGGCATCATGACGCTGAATGATTTCAAATCCATCGAAGGCGACCGCAAGATCGGCATCCGCTCGATCCCCGCCATGCTGGGTGCGGAGCGCGCCGCTTTGGTGGCCTGCGTGATGATGTTCATCCCGCAACTGCCGGTGATTTTCGCGATGGTGCTGTGGCACCACCCGGTGACCGCGCTGGTGGTGACCGGGCTGGTCTGCGCGCAGATTTTCATGATGCTGGAATTGCTCGAGCAGCCGCGCGCGCGGGCGATCTGGTACAACGCAACGGGTGTTTTGATGTATGTGAGCGGCATGTTGATTTGCGCTTTGGCGCTGGCGCGGCACGCATGAGCTTCAGGATCGAGGAATGGGTGCCGACGATTATCGCCGCCGCCGGTGCGACCGTGGTGGCGGTGGCGGGGATGCAGCTGACCACGCTGGATAGCTGGTATTACGGCTTGAAAAAGCCGTCCTGGCAGCCGCCGGACTGGCTGTTCGGCCCGGCCTGGACGACGATTTTTATCTGTGAGGCGGCCTCCGGGGTGATCGGCTGGGGGGTGATCCACGCCCCGGCGCTGCGCGCGATATTGATCGCGCTCTACGTCATCAACGGCGTTTGCAATATTCTTTGGAGCTATCTGTTCTTTAAAATCAGGCGGCCGGATTACGCCCGCCGGGAGATGCCGGCGCTCTGGCTCTCGATCATTGCACCGATGCTGGTATTGGGGATTTACGCAGGCCGCGCCTGGCTGCTTTTGATGCCCTATCTGTTATGGGTGAGCTTTGCGTGGTTTTTGAACCATACCATCGTGAAGCTTAACGGGCCGTTTGCGGGAGTGACGACATGAAGGCTGTGTTTCCGTTCACCGCGATCGTCGGGCAGGATGAGATGGTCCAGGCTTTGGTGATCGCGGCGATCGAGCCCAGGCTCTCTGGCGTGCTGATTTTTGGCGATCGCGGGACCGGTAAATCGACCGCGGTGCGCGCGCTGGCGGCGCTGTTGCCGGATATGGCGGCGGTGGCGGGCTGCGCCTATGCGTGTGATCCGGCGGATGAGGCGAATTTATGCGAGGCCTGCCAGGGCAATGCCGACCGCAAGACGTATAAATTGCGGGTGCCGGTGGTGGATTTGCCGCTGGGGGCGAGCGAGGACCGGGTGGTCGGCGCGTTGAATTTGGAGCGGGCGCTGGCGGACGGCACCAAGGTGTTCGAGCCCGGGCTGCTGGCGCGCGCGCATCGCGGGTTTTTGTATATCGACGAGGTCAATCTGCTGGAGGACCATATCGTTGATCTGCTGCTCGATGTCGCGGCCTCGGGCGAGAATTTGGTGGAGCGGGAAGGGCTGAGCCTGCGGCACCCGGCACGGTTTGTGCTGATCGGCAGCGGCAACCCGGAGGAGGGGGAGCTCAGGCCGCAACTGCTCGACCGGTTCGGGCTGTGCGTGGAGGTGCGCACGCCGAAGGAAATCCCGGCACGGGTTGAGGTGGTGAAGCGGCGCGACGCGTTCGACCGCGACCCCGCGGCGTTTTGCGCGGCCTATGCGCCGGCCGAGGCGGCGTTGCGGGATCAGATTCTGGCCGCGCGCGCGTTGCTGCCGGGGTTGGCGGTGGATGAGGCGGTGCTGACCAGGGCTGCGGAGATTTGCGCCGCACTCGGCACCGACGGGCTGCGCGGGGAGCTGACGCTGCTGCGCGCGGCGCGCGCGCTGGCGGCCTATGAGGCTGCCGCGAGCGTGACCGAAGACCATTTGCGGCGGATGACGGCGCCGGCTCTGCGGCACCGGCTGCGGCGTGACCCGCTGGATGACAGCCTGGCCGAAACCCGGGTGGCGCGCGTGGTGGCGGAAGTTTTCGCGGGATGAGCCCGTTCGACCCGGCCTGGGCTGAGACGCCGCCGGGTTTGGCGGACCCGGTGATGGCGGCGGTGCTGCTGGCGGTGGACCCGGCGGGCTTGGGCGGGATTGTCGTGCGGGCTTGGTCCGGGCCGGCGCGCAGCGAATTTGTGGCGGGTGCGGCGGCGATGTTTCCGGCGGCAGCGCCGCGGCGGAAAATGCCGCTCAATATTTCAGAAGACCGGCTGGCGGGCGGGCTGGATTTGGCGGCGACGCTGAGTGCCGGGCGCCCGGTGCAACTGGCCGGTATGCTGGCGGAGGCGCGCGGCGGGGTGCTGACTTTGGCGATGGCCGAGCGGCTGGGCCCTGGGGTTGCCGCGCGGATTGCCGCCGCGATGGAGGATGGCGAGCCGATTGCGGTGATCGCCCTGGATGAGGGGCAGGGGCCGGATGAGGCGCCGCCCGCCGGGCTGACCGACCGGCTGGCCTTTACCGTGGCGGAGCTGCCGGACGAGGCGCTTTGGCCGGATGCCGTGCGGGTGGTAAGCGCGCGCCAGGCGCTCTCAGGTGTCACCACCGGCGAGGCCGTGATCGGGCAGATTTGCGCGCTGGCCTCGATGTTCGGGGTGGCGAGTTTCCGCGCCTGTTTGTTCGCCCAGCGCGCGGCGCGGGCGGCGGCGGCGTGGCGCGGCGCGGTGGCGGTGGCGGAGGAGGATGTGGCGCTGGCGGCGCGGCTGGTGCTGAAGCCGCGCGCGACGCTGAGCCCGCAGGCCGAGCCCCCGGCGCCCGAGCCTGAGCCTGAGCCTGAACAGCCGGATGATGCGCCGGATGACCAGCCCGAGCCGCCGCCGGTGGAGGAGCAGAATATCGAGACGCTGCAGGACAAGGTGGATGCGGCGGCGGATGCCCGCCTGCCGCCCGAGCTGCTGGCGGCCTTGCTGGCGGCGGCGGGGCCACGGCGCATTGCGCGCGGGGCCGGGACCTCCGGCGCCACGCAGAGCCTGAAGCGCGGCCGGCCGGTGGGCGCGCGGGCCGGGGCTTTGACCGGGGATGCGCGGCTCTCACTCCTCGATACTTTGCGCGCCGCCGCACCCTGGCAAAAACTCCGCATAACCGGGCCGGGGCGGCGCATTGCGGTGCGGGCGGAGGATTTCCGGGTCAGACGGTTCAAGGAGAAGCCGCGGCGCATTGCGATTTTTGCGGTGGATGCCTCGGGCTCCAGCGCGCTCAACCGGCTGGCTGAGGCCAAGGGCGCGATCCAGCTATTGCTCGCCGAATGCTATGTGCAGCGTGACGAGGTGGCGCTGCTGGCGTTCCGCGGCCAGGCGGCGGAGATTTTGCTGCCCCCCACCCATGCGCTGGCGCGGGTGCGCCGGGCGCTGGCGGCATTGCCGGGCGGCGGGCCGACGCCGCTCGCGGCCGGGATTAACGCCGGGGTGCAGCTGGCGGCGGCAGAGCGCCGCAAGGGGCACCAGCCGTTACTGGTGCTGCTGACCGATGGCGGGGCGAATATCGCGGCGGATGGCACGCCGGGCCGCGCCGCGGCCGGGCGGGACGCGCTGGCGGCGGGCAAGGCCGGGCGGGTGCATAATATTCCCACGCTGGTGGTGGATACCGCACCCAGGCGGCAGGCGTTTGTGCGGCAATTGGCGGCGGATATGGGCGGGCGTTATTTACCGCTGCCCTATGCCGATGCGAACGCGCTGAGTGCCGCCGTGCAGGATTTTGGAGGGGTGCATGCAAGCCGCAAAAACTGATCTGGCGGACCGCATCGCACCGCCGGTGCGCAGCGCGCCGGGGCGGCCGGATTGGGCGCGCGAGGGCAGAGACTGGCCGAACCGGGAGGCCAGCCTGTTCATCCGCGCCGGCGGGTTGCGCTGGCATGTGCAAATCGCCGGTTCAGGCCCCGTGCTGCTGCTGCTGCACGGCACCGGGGCGGCCACGCATTCCTGGCGCGACATGTTTGGGCCGCTTAGCCAACAGTTCACCGTGGTCGCGCCCGATCTGCCGGGGCATGGGTTTACCGAGCAGCCGGCGGGGGCGGGCATGTCCCTGCCCGGCATGGCGCGCTTGGTTGCGGCCCTCTTGAATGCGCTGGGGCTCAAGCCGGAATTTGCCGTGGGGCACTCCGCCGGGGCGGCGATTGCGGTGCAGATGTGCCTGGACGGGACGATGGCGCCGCGCGCGGTGATCGCGCTGAACGGGGCGATGATCCCCTATGGCGGGCATGCGAGCGCGTTATTTGCACCGCTGGCCCGGCTGATCGCGCGCAACCCGTTGATGCCGTTTGTGTTCGCCTGGCGGGCGGCGGACCAGCAGGTGGTGGAAAAGCTTCTGGCCTCCACCGGCTCGGCGGTTGATCCGGTGGGTTTGAAATTCTATGCGCGCCTGGCCCGGCATAGCGGCCATACCGGGGCGGCGCTGGCGATGATGGGTAATTGGGATTTGGCGGGTTTCCTCACCCGGCTGCCGAAATTCACCGGGCGGCTGGTGCTGGTGGTGGGGGAGAATGACCGCTCGATCCCGGCCTCGGACGCGCAGAAGGTGCGAGCGGTTTTGCCGGCGGCCGAGATTATCGCGCTGCCGGGGCTTGGGCACCTCGCCCATGAGGAAGAGCCGGCTTTGTTTGTCGCGCTGCTGAAGGAGAATTGCCGATGAACGCGATGCCGCCGCCGCTGGGGGTGCAGAGCGCCGCGCTCTCCGATGCCAGGCCGCACGCGGTGGTGATCGGCAGCGGGTTTGGCGGGCTGGCGGCGGCGATCCGCCTGGGCGCGCGGGGCTACCGGGTGAGCGTGCTGGAGCGGCTGGGGGCGGCTGGTGGCCGCGCCTCGGTGTTCCGGCAGGATGGGTTTACGTTCGATGCGGGCCCCACAATCATCACCGCGCCGTTTTTGTTGAACGAGCTCTGGGCGCTGGCGGGCAAAAAGCTCGAGGATGAGATCGAGCTGATTAATATCTCGCCGTTTTACCGCATCACCTTCCCCGACGGCGCGGTGTTCGATTGTTCGGCCGACCCGGCGGCGATGCGCGAGCAGGTGGCGCGGCTGGCGCCGGGTGACCTCGCGGGATACGAAAAATTCGTGGCCTTGAGCGAGGCGATCTACAAAATCGGCTTTGAGCGGCTGGCGCATAAGCCGTTCGGCTCCTGGGTGGATATGCTGCGGATTTTGCCGGATTTGGTGAAGCTCTCGGGCTATCGCAGCGTTTCGGGGCTGGTGAATAAATATATCCGCGATCCGCGTTTGCGCATCGCGCTCAGTTTTCATCCGCTGCTGGTGGGCGGCAATCCGCTGAACACCAGCGGGATTTACTGTTTGATTTTGTTTCTGGAGCGCAAATTCGGCGTGCATTTCCCGCGCGGCGGCACCGGCGCGCTGGTGCAGGGCATGGTCCGGCTGATCGAGGGCCAGGGCAATGCGCTGCGCTGCGGGGCCGAGGTGGATAAGATTTTGGTGCAAGACGGCAAGGCGGCGGGGGTACGGCTTGCCTCCGGCGAGGAGATTGCCGCGGATGTGGTGGTCTCCAACGCCTGTGCGGCGTTCACCTACCGGCATTTGCTGCGCGATACGCCGCGCCGGCGCTGGACGGATAAGAAGCTGCGCCGGGCGAAATATTCGATGGGGCTGTTTGTCTGGTATTTCGGCACTTCGCGGCAATGGCCGGAGGCGCCGCACCACTCGATTTTGCTGGGGCCGCGGCATGACGAGCTGCTGCGCGATATTTTCGACCGTAAGACGCTCGCGGGGGATTTCTCGCTGTATTTGCACCGGCCGACCGCGAGCGATGCGAGCCTGGCCCCGCCCGGCTGCGACGGGTTTTACGTGCTCTCCCCGGTGCCGAACCTGCAAGGCGGGACCGATTGGCGCCAAGCGGCCGAGCCCTACCGCGCCGCGATCGAGCGCTATTTGAACGCGACGGCGCTGCCGGGGCTCACCGGGTCGATCGTGAGTTCCAAAATGATGACGCCGCTGGAGTTCCAGGCCGATTACCTCTCCACGCACGGCGCCGGGTTTGGCCTGGCACCGCGGCTGCTGCAGAGCGCCTGGTTCCGCCCGCATAACGCGAGCGAGGAGGTTGAAAATTTATTTCTGGTGGGGGCTAGCACGCACCCGGGTGCGGGCGTGCCCGGGGTGATCTCGTCCGCCCGTGTTTTGGATGAGGTGGTGCCCGATGCCGCAGTTTTCCGCCGCTAAAGAGGATATCGCCGCCTGCCGGACGCTGCTGTGCTCCGGCTCGCGCAGTTTTTTCGCAGCTTCCCTGCTGCTGCCCGGGCGGGTGCGGGCGCCGGCGACGGCTTTGTATGCGTTTTGCCGGGTGGCGGATGATCTGATCGACCTGGGTGATGACCCGATGGCGGCGCTGGACCAGCTGAATGAGAGGCTGGATGCGGCCTATGAGGGAAGGCCCTGGGCAGACCCGGTGGACCGGGCCTTTGCCGCGGCGGTGGCGGCGTATGAGATCCCCCGCACGCTGCCGGCGGCCTTGATCGAGGGCATGGCCTGGGACGCGCAAGGCCGGCGCTACGCGAATTTCGACGAATTGCTGGACTATGCCGCCCGGGTTGCCGGGGCGGTGGGCGTGATGATGGCGCTGGTGATGGGGGTAAGCGACGCTAGCGCCCTGGCGCGCGCGGCGGATTTGGGGGTGGCCATGCAGCTCACCAATATCGCGCGCGATGTGGGCGAGGATGCGGCGGCGGGACGGCTGTTTTTGCCGCTGGACTGGATGGACGAAGCGCAGGTGGATGTTGCGGCGTTTCTGGCCGCACCCGCCTGTACCAGGCAGGTGGCAAGGTTGATCAAGCGCCTGCTGGACGAGGCGGCGGGGTTTTACGCGCGCGGCATGGCCGGGGTGCCGGCGCTGCCGCTGGATTGCCGCACCGGTATCGCCGCGGCGGGGCGGATTTACGCCGCCATCGGCGCCGAGGTGGCGGCGGCGGGGTATGATTCGATCACCCGCCGGGCGCGCGTGCGCGGCGGGCGGAAGATGCTGCTGGCGCTGCGCGCGGTGACCGACAGCTTTGGCTGGAACGAGGCGGACGGCCCGCCGGCCTTTGCCAACGCGTTTTTGGTGAACGCCGCGGCGCGTGAGGCCGAGCCGCCGGCGATTGTTAAATTGCTGACCCTGTTCGAGCGGCTGGAGCGCAGCCAGCGGGAAGCCGCACAGGCATGACTCCGAGACTCGGCACGCTGCTCGATTGGAGCTTTGCCGATTTGATTTTTCTGGCGATCGCCGTGCAGCAATATATCTCGATCAGCCGGGATTTGAGGCGGACGAAGGAGAAAGAGCGGCAGGAAAGGGAAGGGAAGTAAGCGGTTCTTTTTTGAAAAAAAGAACCAAAAAACTTTCATCCTGGGGCTAAAGCCGTGTTACCAGCTTCGCCCCAGAGGAACCAGAAGTCTTTTGCGGAGCTTTTCTAAAGAAAAGCGACCGCTTACTTTACGCCATCCGCGCCTGCACGGCCTGCACCGCCTGGCGCTGTTCGGCGACCTGGGCTTTCATCGATTTCTGCAGCTTCTCAAAGCCGCGGACCTCGATCTGGCGCACGCGCTCGCGCGAGATGTTGTATTGCTGGGAGAGGTCTTCCAGCGTGGTCGGGTTGTCTTTCAGGCGCCGCTCGATCAGAATGTGACGTTCGCGGTCGGACAGGGTTTTCAGCGCGTTGGCGAGCAGGGCCTTGCGGCCGGTGAGCTCCTCGCGGTCCGCCATGGTGGTTTCCTGGCTTTCGGAATCGTCCACCAGCCAGTCTTGCCACTCGCCCTCGCCGTCCATTTTGATCGGCGCGTTCAGGCTGTTATCGGGCGAGGAGAGGCGGCGGTTCATGTTCACCACGTCCTGCTCCGGCACGTCCAGCAGATGGGCGATGCGCGCCACCTGCTCGGGCTTGAGGTCGCCGTCGTCGATCGCCTGCATCTGGCCTTTCAGCCGGCGCAGGTTGAAGAACAGTTTTTTCTGCGCGGCGGTGGTGCCCATTTTCACCAGCGACCAGGAGTGCAGGATATATTCCTGGATGGCGGCGCGGATCCACCACATGGCGTAGGTGGAGAGGCGGAAGCCGCGGTCGGGGTCGAAGCGTTTCACCGCCTGCATCATGCCGACATTGCCCTCGGAGATCAGCTCGCCCACCGGCAGGCCGTAGCCGCGATAGCCCATGGCGATTTTGGCGACCAGGCGCAGATGGGAATTGACGAGGGTGTGGGCGGCCTTGTGGTCGCCCTGGTCGCGCCAGGCGCGGGCCAGGCGCTCTTCTTCCTCATGCGCCAGCATCGGGTATTTGCGGATTTCCTGCATATAGCGGGTCAAGCTGGCGTCGGGCGCCATGGTTGAAATGGTGGAGGCCATGGTGTGGAAACTCCTTTGTTTTATCCCCGCCCGCGCTGCCCGAGTTATTCGGCGCATGATGGACGGAACTCGTCTGCTTTATCGTCTGTGGTCTTAACGTCTTTGACGCATCATCTATACTGTTCGCGAAGGTTTTAGCGCATCACGAACCGGATATACCCCTTAAAAGGCAGTAATCATCCGGCCAGGACAATCCTCGCGTCCGGCATATGAATCATAATCTATGTGATGAAGCGCGAACCCGTCAATTGAAATCGGACGGCGGAGGTACGGTTTCAAAACGCCGCGCTGAGGCTGGCGGCGAGGGCCGCGAAATCCGCCGGCGGGGGCGCCTCAAACCGCAGGGCAGCACCGGTGATGGGGTGAGAAAATCCAAGGATTTCAGCGTGTAATGCCTGGCGCGGGAAGTCCAGCGCAGCGTTGAGCGCGGGCGGCTTGAGGGTGGCCGCGGCGGCTGGCCGGCGCCGGAGATAGACCGGATCCCCCACCAGCGGGTGGCCGTTATGCGCCAGATGCACGCGGATTTGATGGGTGCGGCCGGTGGCGAGCCGGCAGGCGAGCAAGGCGGCGGCGGACCCGAAAGATTGCAAAATTTTATAGCGGGTGAGAGCTGGCTTGCCGTTACGGGTGACGACGGCCATGCGTTTGCGCTCGCGCGGGTCCCGCCCGATATCGCCTGTGATCTCCCCGGATGCCGGGTTTGGCAGGCCCCAGCAGATGGCACGGTACTCACGGTCCAGGTCGCGCGCGGCGAAGGCGGCGCTGAGGCGGGTATGGGCGAGCTCGGTTTTTGCCGCCACCATGAGGCCCGACGTGTCCTTATCCAGCCGGTGGACGATGCCGGGCCGGCGCTCCCCGCCGATGCCGGTGAGGCTCTCGCCGCAATGGGCGATGAGGGCGTTGACCAGCGTGCCGTCCGGGTTGCCGGGGGCGGGGTGCACGACCAGGCCGGCGGGCTTGTTGATGATGAGCAGATGCGTGTCCTCGTAGAGGATATCGAGCGCGATGTTCTGGCCTTGCGGGGTGGCGGGGGCGGCGGGTGGCGGGGTGAGCCGATAGAGCGCGCCGGGCTGGACGGTTTGCGAGACATCGCGCGTGACGGCGCCGTTGCAGGTGAGGTGGCCGGCCAGGATGAGGGCCTTGACGTGGGCGCGCGAGATGGTGCCGATACGGCTGGCGACGAACTTGTCCAGCCTGGCGCCGGCATCCTCCGGCGTGGCGGCGAGCTGAAAGCCGGGGAGTATTGATGCGGGATCAACCACCACAGGATTTGCGCGCGCTGAAGGCGCTGGTGGCGGGTTTGGGGGTGCTGATTCTGCTCGGCACGGCGCTGGTGGCGGGGGTGATCATCCACCGTATCTATGCCAGGGTTTCGCCCCCGGCGTCGATGCCGGCGGGGCCGGCCGTGCCGGGGCCCGGTGTGGCGCCGGTGAAGCTGGCGCCGGGCGAGCATGTGGCGGGGATTGCGGCGGCCGGCGGGGCGCTGGGTGTTTGGGTGAGCGGCCCGCAAGGGGATAGGGTGCTGCTGATTGACCCGGCGAGCGGCCAGGCGCGGCAGGTGCTGGGGCCGTGAAAAAGAACCAGTTGCCGGAAAAGATATGTGCCGCCTGCGGGCGTGGCTTTGCCTGGCGGCGTAAATGGGCGCGCGACTGGGAGGCGGTGAAGTTCTGCTCGGCGGCGTGCCGGGACGGGCGCTACACGGCGGCGCGGGCGGCCGTGGAAAATAAGCGCCGGGGCGGGTTGAATTAATTCTGGCGGTGCCGTACAGCCCGGGAGCCTCGTCCCGTTCGTCTAGAGGCCCAGGACACTGCCCTTTCACGGCGGCGACAGGGGTTCGAATCCCCTACGGGACGCCAATTCGGAACAGAACTGCGAACGACTGGCGCGGGGATTTTTGCTCCTGAAGCGGCGGTTAGGGTTCTAAGTAGATCGCCTTTTGTCCCTATGATGCGGACCTCACGCTCTGCAACCTCAACCCTCTGAGCGAGGGCGCGGAGGTGGTCGCGGCGGTAGCCGCCGCCGGGGATGTGCATGCGCTCACGGGCGGTTGAGGCGAATTTCCGCACCATGTCCGGCGTGATGGATTGGTTCCCTGAGCTTTCCAGCGTGGCCTGGGCGCGTTCGGCATCGGTGCGTGCCTGGTCGCGGATGGCTTTCAGACCCGCGATGCGGTCCTTTAAGGCTGGGTCGGCAAGGTCGGCGATGCCTGACTCGATGGCGTCGTACAGCCGCTTGAGCCGCAAGTCGGTCTCTGCGGCGCGCTGGTTCAGTTCGGCGAGTTGCGCGCGGCGGCGTTCGGTGCGGTCCTGGCGGCGGTCAAGGATGGAGGCCAGGACTTCTTCGAGGCGGTCGGGTTGGAGAAGGCGGTCTTCGATGTGGCTGGCAATGAGGTTGTCGAGTTTTTCCATGGGGATCGAGCGGCCCTTGCAGCCGGTTTCGCCCTGCCGGGCTTTGATTGAGCAGGTGTAGTAGCGATAGCGGCCGCCCTTGCCGGTGCGCAGGGTCATGGCGCCGCCGCAGTTGGCGCAGAAGCAGATGCCGGTAAGGAGGGTGGGGCCGCTGACGACGCGGGCCGGCGTGACTTTTGGGTTACGGGCGTGGAGATGGGTCTGCACGGCCTCGAATGTCGCCTGGTCGATCAGAGGCGGCACCTCGGCCGTTATCAGTTCGGTGGCTGGCTTTGGTCCGGTTGCGGCGCCGCGCCGGTTGAATTCATGCTGTCCGATATAGGTTGTCCGGGTCAGGACACGGTGCAACTGACCGATACCCCATCGGCCGCCATCGCGGGTGAAGATGCGGCGCGCGTTCAGGTAGGTCGTGATTGCCTTGACGCCCATTGGGCCGGATGTGCCGTCGCCCTCCAAGGCGAGGCGGTAGATGAATCGCACGGTGTCGGCGTGAACGGGGTCAATTTCAAGCCGCTTTTTTACCTTCGCGCCGCGCTGCTCGGCTGCGACGACGCGGTAGCCGATGGGCGGACGGGCGCCGTTCCAAAAACCCTGGCGGGCGTTTTCTTTCATGGCGCGCAGCGTGTGCTTGCCGTTTTCCTTGGATTGGTATTCATCAAACAGCGCCATCATCTGGCGCATCATGACGTGCATCGGGTCGTCGCCGATTTCCTGGGTGATGGAGACCAGTTTGATGCCGTTCTTCGCCAGCTTGCGGATGTAGAATTCAAGCTCGAAGTGGTCGCGGAAGAAGCGGCTGAAAGAGTGGACGATGACGACATCGAAAGGGGCGGGTTTAGAGGTGCCGGCTTCGATCATGCGCTGGAATTCGGGGCGGCGGTCATTGGTGGCGGAGGCGCCGGGTTCGACGAAAGTTTCGACGAGCTGATAGCCGCGCGCGAGGCAGTACGCCTCGCCCTGCCGCTTTTGGTCGGGGATGGATACGTCATGCTCAGCCTGCCGCGCGGTGGAGACGCGCAGGTAGAGGGCGGCGCGTTGCAGAATACCAAGCGTCATGCGGCTTTCAAAGCCTTCTGCACCGCCTTGGGGTTGCGGTCGATGACGAGGAGGTAGGCGCGGGTGGGGCCTTCGGGCACGCGGCGGCCTTGCTCCCAATGGCGCAGGGTGTTGACGCTAAAACCGAAGCGGCCGGCGAATTCCTCCTGGGTCATGTCCAGCTTGGCGCGGATGGCTTTCACGTCGATGTCCTCGGGGATATGGACGCCGTAGCGGCTGGTATCCGCCGTGCCCTCGGCATAGGCCAACGCCTCCTCAAGGCCGCGGCGGATGCTTATCGCGACTTTGCTCGTCATGACTTTCTCCTCGTATATTGGCCGGCCAGCAGCCCGGTGAGGCGGCGATACTCGTTGCGGTCGGCCTGGGTGATGTCGGCGCGCTCGTTTTTGGCGTAGGCGGTCAGGGCGAAGATCGGCATGGCGTCGTTATGGTAGTAATAGACAACGCGCGCGCCGCCGCGCTTGCCCCGGCCCTCCAATGCCCAGCGCAGTTTGCGCACCCCTCCCGTACCGGGGATTAAATCTCCGGCCAGCGGGTGACGGGCGAGGTGATCGACCAACTGGCTGCGCTCCTGTTCATCCATGATCCGCTTTGTCGCGGCCAGAAACTCGGGCGTCTCAACGACGCTGACGGGGGCTGGCTTGGACATGGTAGATACTACTCCATTGGATGATGCCGGGCAAGGAATTTTGGCGGCTCAAACCGGGCCAAAAAACTCGTCGAACAGGTCGCCGAACCAGGCTTCAAAGACGTCGATCTCGACTTGTGTGACTGGGACGCGCTGAGGCCAATCGTCAATTACGCTCCAGGTTTCAACGTCATGTTTGACGGTCCGGCCGCAGCGCGACCAGGGTGCGGGCGTGATATACAAATCGGCCGGCAATTCGCCGGGGACGGTTCGGCAATGCCAGGCATGGCGGCGGTGAGACATCCGGGCAGCATCGCGCAAACTGGTCTGGCCCGGAACGGCCTATCTCTACGCCAGAACACACGCGGCGGAATGTCTTGCCCCCCGTC
>Ga0116231_10007667_pt1 | contig 19558 bp, 16 predicted proteins | sample S1TSphgellanicum_2_FD_89695 | JGI IMG/M metagenome (GOLD analysis project Ga0116231, IMG submission 89695) | Host-associated microbial communities from peat moss isolated from Minnesota, USA - S1T2_Fd - Sphagnum magellanicum MG | ecosystem: Host-associated > Plants > Peat moss > Unclassified...
AAAAAAATATTGGATATTATGTTTTAAGACTATTGGAGAAATTAGGAGAGGTGTTTTAACAACCTAGTGGCCACCTGGTGATTCAATCAGTTTCAAATTATCCTTCAAATATAAGTTGTCTTTTAGGGGGTTTTTTTTTTAAATAGTTTTTTTTTTATTGTCAAAACTTTTAGAGAAATCAATATATTTATAATTTTTACAACCTAGTGGCCACCAGGTCCAATTTATATCTAAAATATTTAATGAAGGTTGTTACCAATTATGTAATATACTACATGAATTGTTGAATTTTGCAACTTCTTTCCCTCTTACATGTTATGAAAATTTCTGGATTTTTTAATTGTTGCAACTTCTTTTCATCTTGTTATAGGCCTGGTGGCCACCACACCTCAAGGTTTAAATTGGATTTTCTAATATTGAATATAATGTTTGTTCGATTTATGTAAATTGCATTTCATTTATTCATCATTCAATTTTTTTTGTTTTTCTTAAACAATTTAGCATGATGTCCCCAAGGTTTATTTATATAACTTGGAATGTAACTTGTAGTTATTCAAAAGCTTTTTATGGTGGTTAACAACCTTGTTCTAGTGGCCACTAGTCATTTATAATTGAAAAACTCAAAAAATTAACATTGAAATTTTTGTGTTTGCATTTTCGGATTTTTGTAAAGTCCTAAATTAATTAAATATGTGTTTAAGGTAAATCAACTTATCATCGATCACCTGCCTATGACTAAATAGTTATTTATATCTTCATCATATGTGTTTTATTTTGAATGATTTAAAATGTTATGGGATAAGTACTTCAAGTTTTAGAAATTATCTGTGAAGTGCAAAAGAAATGGAATAATGAAAAAATAACAAGTAGAAAATAAGTTTTCCAACTTACAAGATTTAATTTTTCTTTTTGGACCCTTCCCACTTTCAAACCTCATAATTTTATTTTTTTTATAATAATTTTAAAGGATTTAAAATGCTATAGGAGTGCCACATGAAGTTTTACAAATCATCTTTGAATTATGATAACAATAGAATATATACAAGGAATTTTGGGTGTTTCGAAACCAACTTTTGTAACATTTGGTGGTTTGTTTTTTTTTTGAATTCTTGACCCCCTCTACTTTGGGGGGCGTAACTTTCTCACTTCTATTTTTTTTTTAATGATTTTTAGTGTGCCAAATGCACCAATAGGAGCGGTTCAAGTTTTGTTTGGACACCAAAAACAACAGAACCTTCCCCTTGGATTTAGCCTGCCTTGAATGCTTAATTGTTTGGTCATTGGCCGATTTATCCTATAGTTGCAACTCAATTGCAATTCAATTTGCAACTAAAAGATTTAACCTATATGTTTTGTTTTCCAATCCCATGTTACAAACTATATAAAGAAGGCTTGTTATTTTATGTTCTCACATTAAAATACATGCGCCATTTTGGGATGAACTCAAAAAAGCTTAACCCAAAGGCAAAATGAAAAATAAAAGAATAAAATTTCATGGCTATTCTTTAGTTCATTTAGTCTTGTTTTTTCCTACCTATTTACCTACCTAAGTAAGTAAGTAGGTCCTATTTTTCTACCTACTTATGTTGGTAGATAGGTAGGTAGGTCCTATGTAAATACATAGGTATGTAGGTCTTAAGACCTACTTAGCTATTAAAATATATATCTTTAAATTATTTTTTCCAAAATATAATTAATATGCCATGTGGCAATTTGTTTTATTGTGCCACATGTCATAATCTTAGATGATGGAGATCAACATTTCGAAAAGAAAGTAATTTTTATGTCCAAAAATCTTCATAATGTCATGTGTTAAATTTTAATAGATGGATGATAATTAATGATGTCAGCATGACATCATGGGTGTAGTTATAATGGAATTGCATAATAGTTGAAAATTAGTTGTTTTGATAGAGTTGCAATTGAATCGCAATGAGTTACACCATATATATAATGAGTTGCAACTCTACAATTCATGCAACTTGCTCATTAACATTCATGACGTATAAATTGAATTGCAAGGCTAGTTACAAAACATCTTTTTTTCTCAGAGTGAACACACAACAAGGGCATGTGAGCCTTTTTCGCATTTCAAACCTTAAAATAATAATCATAAACAATTCCAAGCTATAGTGTAACCTCAATAGAGCCCTAGTACAATATAGAGACTTATATTAATCTTGGTATCCAAAAACCGACTAGACTAGTATAACCTCGATAGAACTTTTGTATGATACAAAGATTTATAATGGTCCCGATATCAAGAAAACAACCAGACTGCGATAACTTGGCTTGAGTTCATTAAGTGAAACTCTTGAGTTCTCCAAAGAAAAAGTTGTATATCATGGTACTAGTGTAGGTGTGGGTTCAACCAAGGCCAATTTTGCAATGCTCAAATTTAATTATTTGGGTGAGCCTAGGAGGATATAAGCTAAAATACTAAAACTTTGTAAACTTCACAAGTTACAGAAAATTCAACTAGAGCGAGTTTTTTCTAGTGGAAACTTTTGGTGGTAATTCTCAAGAACACCCAATTCTTTTAGCCTTTTAACATCTACATAGATGTTTTGTAATTAAAAGAAAGGGGGCACCACATCAATAACCCAAAATGCAATTACCATTTGAAATCTACTTACCACATTTACATATCATGCAAGAATTAATTTAGGGTACATAAACGTTATTGTATGCAAAGAATTAAACTATTTTCTAAGGCACTTAGTTAGGATCAAATCATTTTGAGCCTTCTCTCATGAGCTACCACTGTCTTAAGTAGGTTGTCGTTCAACTTACAATTCTACATATTCCCACTACCAAGTATAGCTCCAACTCTCAACATACCCAAGAGAAACAAATTGAACACACCCATTTCACATCTTCACAAAATTCCCAACACTGCAACCATCCTAAGGAATTTTGACAAAAGAATTGCCCATTTAGAATTAAGCAATAACTAGAAATTAACATTTCTCTCATACTTCCCATAACCAATAGGTCTCATTCCTTCAACCATAACACATGAACAATTTGCTTGACTATAAAAGTCAAGAATCACGACACAATGTCAGGCAAGCTTTCAAACTCCCTAAGTTTATCACCTCCCATGTGCCTTGCTAATATGCATATCCATGTTAACTCCTAACAATCAAACTAAACTCCTTGCACAATGGAAACAAAAGAACAATAGTCTAATTATCTCCAACATTCATCTCATAGACAATTGTTCTCTAAAACCCAAAAACAAAAACCACATAGCCACATTGCAACAATCAAAATTCAATACTTAGCTTCTCAAAGTCCTGCCTTATGAACCTTCCATTTGCATCAATACTTTGTGCCTTCAACTCAAGTAGCTCCAAAAACATAAAGCAAGCACAACAAGCCATCACAAGAAAATCAAAACACACCACCCAAATCTGATAAGCACAGCATAATGACTTTGATAAATTCAGAAACAGAACAAAACATCAGCAAGCAAAGCCCAAAACTTTCAATCCATCATAAGACCTTCATGGCACATATAGTTGCCAGCACTGTTGTTGAATGATGAAAGACAAACCTGAAAAGCAAAAACTCCGGTGTGGAGAAGTTGACAGTTCACACAAAGCAAAAGAGCAACAACCCTTGCCCTAATTCCACATCACAGCTTCAGCTGACATTTCTTACAATAGCTGATAAACACCAGTTTTCTGGCAAAGAACTGGCCTGAAAACCAGCCCGGTTCTGATTGGGATTCGGATACCCACCCAATACTGGTTGTTTTCTCATTGTGAACCTTGGTTGCAACTGTATATTTGAGTGAGTATGAGCTAAACTCTGGAGCTCCCCAAACTAACTGACCTACTTCCCAATGCACATGTTTTGTTTGTCATCTTTTTTTCTTTCCCTCTGGGAGAATTCTAACTCCAAATCAAGAGGTAGAAAAAACTATGACAGGAGGGGACATCAGGCTGGTGAGAAATTAATTACAAAAAGAAGCACAACAAAAGGCCTCAGTTGACCCCAAAAGCGAAAAGAACTTTTTCTCTGTCCAAGCGCTTTTCAAAAGCTTGCACTATTCTAGCAAATCTGCTATTGACTCTTGCAGCAAGTTTTGTCTTTTCTCTATGGCATGTTTGAATGGAAGGACTGGCGTTAATGTTGGGTAGAGTCAAGAAGGACTCAATTCTCATTTGTTTCACTTTGAATAAGTGGCCAATTCTTGTCATGATCAGGAAGGAATTCAGTGTACCCCATTACTTTCTTAGGGGAATTGTTTTGTCATTTCTTAAGGAGTTGGTGACTGGTGTATAGCAAAATGATTTACATCCATAGTTGGTGTAAAAAATTGAACTGGCAAAGGAAATGCCATGAAAATGGCCTTAAACTCAAAGAAAAGGGTTGTTAATTAAGCCACAAAAGAATTCCATTGTTCCTCCACATCCAGCTAGTTGAAGATTGATTCACATATGCTAAGTCTTTGACCCCAACCTACCGACCAGGTTCAGACTTCAGACTTCAGCCAAGGATGTCCTTTTAGAATCACTCCTGTGTTTGCAAGCTCAAGTTTTAAGTGGGTGTACCTTACAAATATTTTGGAAAATAAAAATAATAATGTTCTGGTGGTGCAAGTTGTGCTTAGAAGTGCGCATATAGTATGTATATAATTCATCCTATCTGGAGTCTAAACTATACTAATTTAACCAAAAAAATTGCACAAAAGTGTTGCCAGTAGGTGTTAGGAAGGGCATCAGACTACCATTTCCATTTCCCCCAGAGATGATGTCCTTGGCCATTTTGTATTATGATGTTCTTTGCTCCATTTTGTAGGTCCTCTTCACAGCTCAATAAATTATTTTGAAATGCCCCCAGGAAGAGACTACTCAAAAGGGGGCCACCCATCCATGTTGAGTGTACTGAGATTCAATGTAAGTACATATTAGAGTTACCCTTAAAGTACTCCAAACTGGGGGTACTGGGCCCCGGAAAAAGAAAATCTGGATGAAAACAGTACACAGGAAAAAAAAAGAGGGGATCAAACCAGGTTTTCTTACCTTCACTGCTGCTCATATGCTTCATTAGACCACGTCTTGTCAGAGTAAAATCCTCAAAATCTTGCGAACTGTACCCAGTTTCAATCAAATGGTCCCCAGTTTTACTCAAGCTGCAACTATACTGAAATTGGGGATGAAACAGGGATTATAGGATCAAAATAGGGACCAATAACAGGGTGACTTTAAGGATAACCCTAATATTGGGACCAAAAACAAAACACATCATCTAAAAGCTTCAGTTTGGAGCAACATTTGAGGGAGGGAACTTGAAGAGAATTGTGTGAGGAATTCATAAACTGCAATGGGTAAAGTAGTTGCAGTTTCAGTACCCTCCTCTTCAACCTTTGCTTTATTAATACGAGGGAGGCCAATTGGATTTCTGTTCTGATCATAAAAAGAATACCATGGATGAATATGATTGTGATTTCCCCATGTGTCTAAATATATCATTGAGTTATGGACTAGGTAAACATGAAGAGCACATAGGTTACAGTGAATAGTTGAGGCACATGATTGGCGAGACTGTTCACAGTAACCAGCTCGTTATTGAATGATTGTATGGGAGTGCTGAGCTTATGAGACACGGCAGAGGGTGAGTTATGAGGTTCAGCCAACCAGCAACTAGGAATGGTGATATATGAAAATGCTAGAAGGCAACAAAATATGTAATATAATGTGGGAGCTCTTGTCCAATGATGTGCTGCTACATTAGCAAGGCGATTGCCATGGTCAGTTTTGCCATCTCAACAAGTTTGCAATCTGGAATTTATCTAATTAAGAGGCTTCAAGAAGCTGGTTATATCTGGTGCAGCACCAAGTTTTCCTGGTTGGTCTTCCTTCAAGAATGTGGTGAGTAGATCCATAGGACAAGTGTTGTATTTGAATTTTGGGGTATGTAACTCTGGGAAATTTCTAATTTTGATGTAATGAATTTTTTTCCAGTTTTTTCTTCAATTGCTGAATTTTAACATATTGCATGAAGTAAATATGCTAGGGATGACCCATTATCATCACCAAATCTTCAAGAATCTTGGGGAACTCATTCTTTCACGAACATACCATGTAAGAATGAGGCCCCTCCATGGTTTAAAGCTTGATGCACTTCCTGCCATATAGTTGGCAATCTTTTATTTCAAAATGGCAACAAAAAAATATTTGAAAAATAAAAATTAGATTGTCTACTTTCGAAAAAAGATTTACAAAATTTACGAAATCACCAGATTCTCTATTAGGTTCCAATAGGGTAGCCAAAAATGTAGAAAGACGCTTGAATTCTCTCATTTTAATATTTTGTTCATAGCCAGAGTTGGCTAAAACATCTTTGATATGGATGATCACCACTTCAGCTACATCACAAAATTTGAAAACAAAGAAAACACGAAGCAAAAGCGATTGATTGCAGGCCTGGGGAAGGAATTGGGAACAATGTTGTTACTGTTTAGAATAGTAAAAAGAATTCAATAATTAGACAACGAAATTCTACCGAACAAAGAAGCAGCAAGTCACAATTATATAAGACACAGATATGCACGCAGTGTGCACCCACACAACGCGCACACACAAACAACATCACCATTTTTTCTTATTCTTTTCACAGAGAGCACAGGAATCCAAATTGATCATCTTAACGCTTTACCTGAAATTGACAGTTTAGCAACTCAGCAGAATAAGCAAAACAACTTACACCTCGTGCAGCTGAATTGCTTGACTTGGAAGCTTGGACCTTACAGTGTCTTTTGTTTGTTATTGGAAGGCCAAGCTGAAAAAACAAAATGAAGTACTTGGGGAGAAGTGGCGTAGTGGAGAAGTGGAGAAGAAGCGTCCGGACAGCAGTCCTTGGTTGCAAAAAGGTCGGTGCATGTCTGTAGTATGTAGGCCTATGCCTGCTAGCAAAAACAGGTATAAGGACCCTACCACCAGGTTAGTATGGCTTCAGGCAATAACAGTGTTATACCAGTACTAACATGGCTGGGACCTGAGGTAATTACAGGTATATACTGGTGTTTGGTAATTATCAATGTACGATTTTACTCACATGCAACACTATCTTAGTCTTGCTTGACCAAACCTTGGAAGTTTTTTGAAATTCGAGTCCAACTTTCAAGTTCATTTTCGTTGGTTGTTTTTCACTTTGTTGTCTTCAATTGCTTCCTCCTCCCATAAACTTTTAGCCTTTTCATTGTCGACTAAGTCTATTGGAACCTTTAACCTTTTTTATTTAGATTTTTATTGGTTTTCGTTGGGCACTTTCTACCACTTTAGAAAGGTGGATGCCCTCATCAATACTTCAACATCTTATGGTTGGGTCATTTCCTCGTGATGTCTTTTCTTCATCCTAGTTCTTTTCACCCCAAGTTCATGCCCTTTTGTCTCTTGTTCAAACTTGGCCACCATGTTGAGTAAATGGCTCGAGTGCAAATTTTCACCCGCACTACCTCTTTAAGGTGGCACCCTTTATGTTTCACCAAATATTCCTCTGCCTAGCTTGAATGATCTCGTCTATTTCACTAGCGAGCCTAGAAAAGACCCATTAATTTATAGGTTTATGCTCAATGGCATTTATTTCTAGCCACAATTTTTGCTTTCGATCTGGCCTCTTTTGTCTTAAAGGAACAATTTCAACTTTGAAACATGGAAAGTTGAATGTGTGATAAAACGTATTGGCAATTTCAATGTATACACATCAAGGTGGGACTTTGCTTCTACTTCATATAGCCCTGCATACTTAGTGATAAAATTTGGGGCTAATCTTTTAGGCATCTTGAAATCTCTGATTTTGGTCACATGTGTTGCCAACTTCAAATTATGTAAATTTAAGTGTTTTGTTGGCAAGTTTATCATACCACTTTTGAATTTGTTCCAAAAGTTTTTTGCTTGGGTGTATAATTCTTCATACCCCTTTGCTATCTCCATAACTTCCTTGGAGTGGTCTCTTTGTCCCATGGGAATTAATGCTTAAGTCCATAGGCTTCATGGTTTTTTTTCCCAATGTAAGTTCAAATAGATACATCTAGATTGTTGAGTGCATTGTGGAGTTATAACAAAATTTTGCGAACCCTAAATGGTCACCCCAATCTCATCAACACCCATGCAATTTTTGAGGTATTGATTCAACACCCCATTAACTTTTTTAGTTTAGCCATTCATTTATGGATAGAGTGTCATGTTGAATGACAATTTTGTCCCCACCTTTCAGAATAAATGTTTATAAAAGACTACCATGAACTTTGCATCACAATCATTTCATAATGAAATGAAGCATCTTGTGATGCTTCGCCCACATGTTAAAAAAGATTTTTGCCATATCAAAAGTTGTTGTGGTTGCCTTAATTAGACCCATTTTGGCCAACTTGGAGAATTGATTGACTTCCACCATAATAATGTCCATTTTATTCCACTATGGGAGTTACATCATGAAGTCCATGGAAACATTTCCCCATGGCTTGTTCCAAATTGTTAGAAGCTTGACAAGTCCAAACTTCCTATAGATGAACTTTGTATTTTGGCACTTGACACAATTGTGCACAAAATGTTTTATGTCCTCTTTCATTTTAGGCCAATAGAACCATCTTCCAATGGTCACCCTCATGATTATTTCATTAAGATGCCTCGCTAGAAGCATGTCATGCTCTCTTTATATGACCCTTGTGTGCAATTTTTTTGCCAACACATAGATTTGATACTCCTTCCACTTTATCAATCCCTCTTTAAGGCTTATGCCTTTGATTTTTCCTTTTGCATATAAATGTGCAAAATAATGTTTTGCAAGGGAGTTTTGCACATAGGCCTCTTTTATTTCTTTTCAAGGTTACTTTCACCTACAAAGATCATTTGCAAACTTTGAATTTTATTCAAGGGTTTATCATTGTATTCCTCCTTATGACTAAAGTTGTCTAAAACCACATTGTTTCACCTTGGTTTGCCAATCAACTCCACATTCATAAATGCTAAGGTGCCATGCCATTGCAATCGTTTTACTTTGGCCTTTAAATTTTTGTTTCATAGTATTTTAGGCACACATTGTCCATGAGAACTTTTGTTTTATGTCTATTGAAATAATGTTGTCAAGTTTTCAAACAACTAACAACATACAATTTCTTTTTGTGAGTTGGCCACCTCAATTGGGCTCTTGAAAGCTTTTTGCTTTCAAAGGCAATTAGGTGCCCATCTTGCATGAAGACCCCATTGATTACAAAGTCATTGCATTGATATGGACTTCAAATCTTTTTGCAAAATCAGATAATTTTAACATAGGCGAAGACAAGAGTTTATTCTTCAAGTCTTTGAAATCCTTTTGTTAATCTTCTCCATAATCTTTTTGAGGAGATTTGTGAAGGCCTTTGCCATATGGGATAACCCCTTGATAAACTGTCTAAAAATTTGTTAAACCCCCAAAAAATTAACTCCTTTGCCCATGATTAGCTTTTGTTAGCACCTTATGGCCTCATTTCCCAAGTCAACACATGCCCAAGGAAGTCCATCACTTCTTTGGTGAACTTACTTTTCGCCCTATTAACAAAAAATTTATTATATTTCAACTTGGTTAAAACATAAGTTTCACATGACCTTTTACAGTCCTAAAGTATACAAATATGTCATCAATGTATATGATGACAAATTTGTTTAACTTCTCATGAAACATTGAATTCATCAAAGTCATGAATGTTGAAGGAACATTACACAATCCAAAGGGCATGACTATAAATTCATAAAAATCAATATTCAAGTAATGCTAACTTATGACTAGTATTCACAAAAATAATGATCGACAATGCAAACTTATATTCCACATCTAAATTCATTAATTTGAAGCCAACTTGGTTGTTGATTCTTATTTCATTCCCATTACAGAGGATGTTTACTTTGTTCACATTGCATCCAAAAATGTGTTACTTAGAATTTATACATCAAAACTATCTAAGTCACACAAGGTGAAGTTTTCCAAAAATTGAAATCCCCCATTAAACAATTTTACTTTAACACTACTCTAAATGCAGGTTTTGCCATTCTTTGTGCCAAATGCACCAAAATGGCTTCAACCATCAACTTAGTCTTTACTCCTAACCATTCTATCATTTATGGAATCATGAACAAATGTGTTTTTCTTAAATCCAATAAACAACAACAATAAGTGACATTTATCTTGCACTTAACCTTCAACAAATTCAACACATTTCCCAAGGTACTTACCTTGGCTTCAAAACCCCCTTGAAGGATATTTTTGCTTCAATGGCTAAAATTTCACTCACTTAAAGCAATTTAGGGTAGTCCTTTGCCAAGTGTCCAAGTTAGTTATAGTTGAAGCATTTGGTCTTTGATAAGTCACCTTTGGCTCTTTTTCCCATTATATAGCTCCTTTAAGGTGAAAACACATTACGTCCCACAAAAATCGTAATCACAAACATAAAAGTTTTGCATTTGGTTTTTTTTAGTACATGTGAACATCACATGTTGGATTATTTTTGCTCATTTCAAGTATATTGCATTAACTTTAAACTTAAACTAGTTTATTTAAGAAGAAATTCCAACAAATGTTTACAAATTTGAACATATGAAATATATTTGTGTTGAAATAAATATGTCACAAAGTATGAAAATTTTCAAATATACTTCAAAATTAAGGTTACGGGTGGAGTTTTTTAATGAATTTTTTTGTAGTCAATGATATTAATATACATCAACTAAATCTAGGACCATTTAAAAGTTAAAATATTTTGGTTGAAAATATATTCAAAAGATGTGTTTTTTTGCATTTTTGAGCAATAAATGCATTATAAATTCTTATTTGTGGGAAAAAAAACCATTACCTTAAGGAAAAGGATAAGATTTTATAGGTGGGCATTGTATGATTTTTTCATTTTTTTTTGGTTTGGTAATGTGTCATGAACCATAAACATGAAGCCTTATGGTCATTAAAAAAACGTACATTATATATTTTATGCAAATTGATTTTATCCAATCCTCTTTGTCTAACCATTTAATCAAACTTAACTTTGATTCAAAATGAGCGTTGAGTTCCAACATGTTGTCATGCATATTTTAAAGTTTTTTTTTAATATTAAAAATCTCCAAAAGATGCCATCAAGATTTCAACTTGGGTGTATTCATGATTGGGGTACCAAGAAAAAATGACCTATATTTTTAAAATTGCAAAGGACAACTTTGGATTTTAAAAAAATTTACATCAATGTCCAAACCTTTGGTGAGTGGGAATGCCTTGAGAGGCACAATGTCTCACTTGAGGATTTGAGCTCATTTATTGAGATATCATCACAACATTTGGAAGCAATGTAATGAAAAGATAGGGGGTTTCGAGTTCCCTTTACACATGGGTTATGTGTTTATGACAAACGAATTACACAGAGTCCATAAATCATTCCTTGAAAAGAAGATGAAATGTACAAAGCTTCAACCAAAAACTACCCTAACCAACTATGGAGCCTTATGTATAGGTCTCTAGGGATTAGATCTCCTCAATCCCACTTTCACGAACTTCAACTAACCTCCTTTGGCAAATCGCAATATTTACAAACATTAATACCACAATTTCCACATGTTGTTGTGAACATAAATCCCAAAAGCAACATAACATTGGAAACTCTGAGCAATAATGAAGATTATTTAAACCCAATAATGCAAAATTCAATTCTTTAGACAATTTCCTTTATGAAGTCTAACAAATGCAACCCATTTCCCCCCCAACTGGACTCCCAATAATAACCCAAATTACAAGAACAAAAATACATTAAGAGGTCCCAACAAAATGGGCACTCTTTTCCTACACACCACTAGTCCAAAAATCACCCCACAATATGATCCTCGTACAAGACAATCAGTTTGCCAAAATGGTCACTCCCGAAATCCCTAATACATTCATCATATCCTTGATCATTGATCCCTAGTTTTGCTTCTAAACTTCATTTCTCTTAAGAAGCACATGGCATAGTGAAATTTGCATAAGGTCTCTAATAGAAGAAAAGTCATTCACATAGCAAGGCATTAATCCCTTTCATCATAAACACAAACCAAAAACTTTCACACCTTCTTCTTCTGAGAAATTTTGAAAGAATACTTAGCTACTTCCATCTAAGAAGTTCTTGGTACTTATTTTTCACATTGGCTCTATCCTTGGTTGATGACCAACAAAAACCACCGTGTAGCAAAAGCACACCACACAAAGCTCACCCAAAGAAAAACCACAAATACAAGGAGCGTTGTCGATAATAAAAACTTGCCATGTTCATAACTTGTAAAAAAACAACAAAGAACCAAAATAGAAACATCAACCCATATTCCTCTTTCGATCACCATCAATTGCCAAAAGTTTTGTCATATTTTGCTTTCGGTAGTTGATGGTACTACATGATCCAAATAGGGTATCATCCACTGGTTTTTCATCACAACAACACCAAGTGATTTCATGCAACCACTTGGTGTTTTGTTTTCCATTTTCTGAATTTTGTGATGTAGCCAAAGTGATGATCGTTCATAAGAAGATTTAGCCAAATTTGACTATAAATGAGATATATAAAAAAATAAACTTACTAATTGATCCCAATTGATTTTAGGATACAAAGGATTTGAAGTTCCTTTTTTGTTCAAGCATTAATACCAATCTTGGCTGGTATTGACTTTCATGTGCATCGGCCAGGTCTTGGTATGGGGTTCTTCTAAAAAAATTCACACTTGCCTCGTCCTGATCTTAGTTCCTTTTTATTACTTTCATACTGGGCTGGTCCTGGTAGTGGGTTCAAAGTTGACTTTTGGTTGGTATGAGGCACAAATAGATGTGAGCCAGTGTTTTTTTGGAGCAAATTTTTGCACTGTGGTGACCAAATAAACTCAGTGTGAATTGTAAAAGGGCTTTTTTTTGGTAAAAAAAGGTGCAAAAGTCCCCATCTTTTGACCCAAAAAAGACACATGTCACCATATGATTGGTCACCAGAACTAAGTGGGAAATTTAAAAAGCTACTTTACAGTCTGACCTGTAGCCAAATATGGCTCATTCCTTCTGTGGATAATTTGCCAATCCACCTACTTGACAATTTTTAAAAAAAAAACCCTTGTGTGTGTGTGTGTGTGTGTGTGTGTGTGTTAGATGTGACATTGAAATTAATATAAAACTGGTACTAGGCTAGTATTACCTCAGGTCCCTATCTGTGTGGGGGTGGTTCTTTGATTTTTTAAAATAAGCACCAATTCTGGGTATTTGAAAAAAATCAGAATCAAAGAACTGTCAATTCTAGTTGTTTCAAAAACCTCAAAGAATAATCAGGTTTCATGAAAGAATTGGCGATTTTCTGGCTGTTATTTGACTTAGCTTTCTCTGAAACATTTCAGAACCTACTCAGTTATATATCAGAACTGGGTATTTGATTTTGACAAACATGTTTGTATGTTAAAACCAGGTATTTTCCTTTTGAGAATCGTGACCATCAACCCAAGAACCAGCTGGATACTCAGTGGGGCGTTTGGTGCAGTTTCTAATAACCACCCAACACTAGTCTCTACTCCCTATCAGGCAAGTACTCCCAAAAGGCAGATATTACCTCAAGTCATAGCAACCTGGTAGGGTCCTTCAATACCAGTGCATAGACCAGACTATATACCCACCATGTGCAGGCTTATATACCAGAATAAGTGGATTCACACTTGATGGTAAGTCATACATAACTCAATGTTAAGAACTTGTAACATTGAGTTATGAATGGCTTACCATCAAGTGTGTACCCACCTTAACACTGATTATTAGCTGCCTTGAGAAAATGCAAAATCAATCGACATACCCAATTTTGCAACTGGCTTCTCTGGCTTAGGATCCTGTCTTGTAACATCAAGTAATGATTAAACATTTGTGATACCTATGCAATGAAAGAGTCTCAGTGTCAGAGCTCTGCCAAGCTTCTGAAGTGCAAACCCTGATTGATGTCTCCTCTATACTACTAGAGACAGAACTCCCACAAAGGACTCACCCAGTCCCCCCGCCCCCAATGATACAAACCCCTCATGGGTTAAGAATTTTGCTGGTTCTTCATTCAGTAAGTCAGAGATCAGTGGAATCCTTGACAGGGGCACTTGGAACTGAAGCTTCTCTAGACAAAACCAAAAAGTGCCATGAAATCAGTTTGATTTGAGGTCAGAGCAGAATCTAACACAGTTTGAAATATGAAAGGTGTATTTTCCTGGTTAATTGGTTCTGATCACAAGGAAGAAACCAGTGTTGTCCACTCAATTAGAATTTATAAAGAACTTCTGGTTCCGGTTTCTTGAATATTTCAAAATCAGAGAACTGCCATTTCTGGTTTTTGTTTTTTTGAAGAAATCAGAATCAAAGAACTGTGAGGCGAGGTTAATTCAAAAACCTCACAGAACTGACAGTTTTCATGAAAGACCCCCCCTAAAGAACTGGTGGTTTTATAGGTGGTTATTTGATTTCTTTTCAAAAAAATTGAAATGCATGATTGTGTACCTATTATAAACTTGTTCTTTGATTGTTTTTTAGAATCATGGTTATGAATCCATATGATCACCCTCATAATTGTTTAGCGTATGTTTATGTTTTTGATAACCAGTCAACATTGAAAGGAATCAGTGCTTGGTTCTTAACTATATTCAACCTAGTGTTGGCAGGTTTCCCAGTTTGTAAGGTTAAACTTGGGGTTTAAAGTTCATGTTCTTGTGGTTTGGACTCAAGCTGATATCCTTTTGTTGGAATCAGCAGAAGAACCTGATCATGGAATTAGCCTTTTGCTAGATCTAGAATTGAAATTGGAACCATGAAAAGAGATCTCTGAACACAGTTTGAAGTTCTCAAGTTCTTTTTGTGAAAACTTGGCAAGAAGGCTGAACTTTATAGGTAAGTAATTAGTTTTAACTTATAGAACTTTGTATCTGTATAATCCCTAGTTTTAATTGGTTGCAAAAATTTGTAATCATACAATCTCTCTCATTAGGGAATGTGTAATGTGGGTTGGAGTAACCCAGCACCCACCAGTGGACCATCCAAAAGATCCTGTTTAGGGATTTTTTTTTGGATGGGATGAAACCCAAGACCATATCCCATGGGTTGAGTTTTTGTTTTTTTTCTCACCCCCTCCTTCCTGCCTAGCTAACCCTTTTACTCTTACCTATGCTTCTTTCTCCTTTCTAGTTTCTCTTGTTTTTTCTTTTTTCTTTTTTCTTTTGGAGAGCTTCTTTTTTTTCTTTTTCTTTTGGAGAGCTTGTTTTCTTGTTTTTCCTTTCTTCTTTTTCAGTTTTGGTTTTTGGTTTTTGGTTTTGTTTGTTTTGTTTGTTTCTTTTAATGTTTTTTTTTCACTTTTTTTTGTATTTTGTAGTAGGAGGAGGGTCTAGATAGATTCATGGTACCGATGGTGGTGGTAGTAGCAATAGTCAAGGGGGGAAAAAATCCAATAAAAATTGATGATTGAAACCATCACATGGAAGATAAAAGGGAAGGCCAAAGAAAGGCCAAAAGATGTGCAACCCGCAAGCATCAAAGAAAGGAGAGAGCTAGGCCCTTTCATGGTAGGAAGTTATATCATCCAAAGCCCTTCTAATGTTGCCTACATGCAAACCATGAAATCTAAATAGTAATAGGAGGTCTAGAACAAACATCTTTTGCCAACGCAATCTTCCCCTCTATAATAGGAGCTAAAGCACATTGAAAGAAATATTAACATGTTGTTTAAAAAATTGAATGCAAAAAAACAAAGATAAATGATCTCATGATTGTTTATCGTGGAAAAGACGAACACACTCCTTGATAAACAATCCATATCATGTTCGGGTGTGCCATGCACCTCCATGGCCAACGGAATAAAGTGATGGCCTTCATGAAACTCTCTATATTGATTGATCTTAACAATGGTGTTAAGTTCTACTGTAACCAAAAGAGAGGGTGACGAGACGAAATAACAAACCTGACTACCAGTATGGGCCTGAACAAAGTGGTTTCTCTTCTGATCTTCTGAGACAAACCACAATTTGCTGACCCTTTCTCTCTAAATTCATCACAGAATATTCCTACCTACATTCACTGATCTTTGAACAGAAACAACTCATGCATCCACAAATCGGCACAACAGATAACAGAATTCAAAACTTACACCTTGCCTTTCATGAAAATCTTTAGAGAGCACAAGCTTTTTGGCTCCAGTGTATTCATCAAAGATCAAACACCTATGAAGGTCTAGCCCTTGAGGTCAGATCTCTCGGTGTTCACTCGATCCATTGAGCCTCTAACCCGATTCCCCCACAAAATGCAACAATGCAGCTTTCCTTCACTCTGCTGGATTAAAGACCTATGACCTGATCACCCTCGAGTCTAGAATGCAGTCTGAAACACCTGACTCTGAACAGTTGATACCACGCTTGCTAGTGCCACTCAAAGAGACTGACTCTCGTGCAAAATGATTAGCAGCACTGCTGGTTTCAAAACCTTTCTACATCCTCATTCGATACACCCATTCTCTCCACTTTCATGATTCCCCTTTTGCTTTCTGGTACTCACTCTGACCACAGCCGACAACATAGATGCAAGGCACTACAACCCAAGCCCCTCATCCCTGACGCGCACTCTACTCAATATGCACACCCATTCTAAAGCTCGGATCCCTCAAATCATCATCATGCCTCGGCATCAACCTTTCATAGGTCCTTTTACAAAACTGCTTGGCCAAGTTGCTGGCGCAGCGAAAGAAATTTCAACAACCCGCCAAGCTTTACCAAAAACAACTTTCTAAACAGCTCTCCACAGCTCTCTACATGTTTCGCATCTACATTGCCTGTTGATTCATCTAGACCCCCCGCAGCTATCAGCTCACCACCACCTTCTGTCCTCTTGCCACCCTCATTCCTTCCACCTCCCCTCATCAATACAACTCCATGTTTCACCATCATTCGCGTCGCCTCCTTCCTGCACTCCATAACACCCCTACCAAGAGAAAAGCCTCCCCATGCATTATCTGCAGTAGTAATGGAGGGATTCCAGTTGCACAAATGATGACTAATAAAACAAAAAGCAAACCTCAAAATCATGCTATGTTCACACTAGTGAGGTGACCTACTGTTTGGTCACACTACAACATCACTTGTTAGTCGATTAATGACATTCATAGCCATTATCTCTTGTGTCGGGTTAGTAACCACCACATTGGCAATAAAAACATGGTCCTCACAAGTCATGTATAAGTTGGTTCGTAATGAAATGCCTGACATAAGGCATACCACTGCTCTCTCCGTACAACATGCCTTCTCTTTCGAACGAAGGCATACATGACATCTATGATGACATCATGTGTGGTTATCCGCTAACCTTCAAATGGACAACATGTTAAATGCATGCCAAATGCATCTAACCCATGTCCACACTCACAAATTATATGTTGAAAGTTAAATCAAATTGAGACAAAAACGCAACATTAAAGTGAAAGTAGAATGTGTGATGTAGAACAAACGAATAGATGATGTAACAATCAACCATAGCCCCACCCCCTTGCTCGAACAAAAGCTAATGCAGGCTTTAGATGCTAAGGAAATGGAATCATCCTCCAAGATAGTCCTAAAGGATGTGTCATGATGGATATCCATAAAAAATGCAGACCTAAGGTGTTAATAACTACCAAACTTTCAAAAGAAAGGTGCATCTTTTTAGTCATGAAGAAAGATTATTTCGAGCTACATGAAAACATGATTTAAAAAGGTATGGGGCTCCTTTAATTTGAAAAACATATTCTTCCAACATGGGTCTATTGAAAATATGAAACCTAAAACACAAATACGAAGCCACCAAAACCCAATTCCTTAGAAAAGCAAATGGGGCACAATCCTCCGTAGATAAAAGACCTATACGACCAAAGGAGATTGGTAGTCGAACTTGATGCCTTGCTAAGGGGCCTTGAATAGACTCCCATAACCTTGGACCCATAATGTCCCCACATACTTACACAACTTTCTTGTTGAAACTCACCAAAAAAGACAAGAAGGAAGAAGGAAGAGGTATTGTCCAAATGAGATAAGGTTGCCAAGACACACATGAGGACAAAATGTCCAATGCAACCTGTGCATCTCCCAAGAGAGGAAGATCATTGATATGCATCATGTTTTAAAATAAAGCCCTATCCAAAAAATGCATGACAAAGTTTTGAGAACCCATTAACACACCCAAAATGCATAAACCATTTATGACCAAAGTGCAACCTTGGGGAATATTTATGTTTGAAGAGATCCTTGATGGACTCCAAAGCTTACACTTTGAGACCTTGACCCTAAGCCCAACTAAGGTTAATTGGGTCAAGAGGTGTTCAAAGGTAGGGACAATCTCACTCATAGGGCCCATGATGTGTGTATATTTTGCTAAAGATGGAAAGACACAATTGGGGGCTCACGCAATGGTTTTTATGAGTGTTTGATAATGGGCTAGGGCAAATAAAGGCCCTTTTAAGGGGTCACCCTACCTCATGCATGTTAACAAATAGGAGATTTACTCAAGTGCAAACATAAACCTTTATTGAAAGGAGATTACGACATAATGCTCACAACACAAAACATAACATCAAGAACTCCTCAAGGTTCTTATCACATGAAATACACAAACTTGTGCAATGAAGAAAAGATAAACAAATCATCAACACCAAGGTATTTAACTATAAGACCAAACCACAAATAACCAAACTAAAATAAATAACAAAAATAATTCAACCTTGTGAAAGTAACTTAGTTACTTTCCTACTCCAGTAACTAATGAAACCTAACTAGTTGAGCTTGAATTCTCAACATTCCCCCTCAAGCTCAAATCCACTTCTAATACACCAAACATTTTTCTAAACTTCCTTAGCTTGTTTGTACCTAAAACTTTTGTGAAAATGTCAGCAACTTGATCTTTGGTACTGACATGAATGAGGTCAATTTCTTTTGCTAGAATTTTTTTTCTTATAAAGTGGTAGTGCACTTCAATGTGCTTTGTCTTAGCATGATAGATTGGGTTGTTAGCAAGAAGTATGCTACTATGTTATCACAATAGATGACAAATGGAGCATCCACTGACTGTCCCAAATCTAAAAGTAGTTTTTGTAACCAAACTGCTTCACATGCAACAATTGCTACACCTCTGTATTTTGCTTCCGTGCTTGATAGTGCAACTGTTAGTTGTTTCTTACTGCTCCAACTAACAACACCACTTCCAAAAAAAAACATGAAACCACTGGTCGATCTTCTATCTAAAACATTGCCAGCCTAATCAGCATCCGTGTATCCATGTATTTGTAACTAGCTCTTGGCTTCATAAAAAATTCCACACTGCAAGGTATGTTTATGTACCTTAATATGCGCCTCACTGCATCTAAATGTGGCTTTTGTGGTGTTTGCATGAATTGACTTACCACTCCAACTACATAACTCAAATCTGGCCTTGTGATGGTCATGTAAATCAAACTCCCCACTATGCGTCTGTACATAGTGGTATCCTCCATGAGGTCTCCTTCATCTGCACTTAACTTCACATTTTGCTCCAATGGAATTGAAATGGG
>Ga0116231_10007669_pt1 | contig 19548 bp, 9 predicted proteins | sample S1TSphgellanicum_2_FD_89695 | JGI IMG/M metagenome (GOLD analysis project Ga0116231, IMG submission 89695) | Host-associated microbial communities from peat moss isolated from Minnesota, USA - S1T2_Fd - Sphagnum magellanicum MG | ecosystem: Host-associated > Plants > Peat moss > Unclassified...
ATTTTTTTTCGAATTTTTAATTTACCCTTTTTTTTTTCCCCCCCAAAAGGATGTGTCGCCACAGGGCAAACAAATCCTCCCCCCCCCCCCCTCCCAAAACCTATTCAAAATCAGTGGTGATGGCCAAACTCATGACGTGGCTTGTTTTGATTGGTGGAACCTGAAAAGTTCATCTTATAATCAAGCTGATGAAAGCACTCCCATAAAATAATTATAATAATTCAAGAACATTACCTTGAATTGTTATTATTATTTTGATCACCATGGTTATTAAATCCCCTACCTTGAATTCAACCCTCTTGTTCAGGTTGTTTCAGGCTGTTGGAAATTATTTTCTCTTTTTGTTTTGTTTTGGGTTAGGGTTTAGGGTAAACCCTAAACCCCACCTGCAGTTAATATTTTTGCTTTGCTTTTGGGAAGTTTAATTTCTTGTGATTGGTTTTTCGATCTTTGTTTTTTGTTCCCCTAATTGTTGGGAAAAAAATCAACTTTTCAAAATAAGTTTAAGGGACGGCACAAATGGTCTAACATAAAATCTTCAAGGATCTTGTAGAGCACTCTTATAGCCTTTTTTTGTCTTTTTTCCCCATAAGAATAAATGCATGTGGCTTGACTTGATGGGTGGAAAGTGGAGGGTCAGAGCAAATTTCTGTGTAATTGTGATCATAGCAGCCAAATGGAAAGATATCATAAAGCACGATTCACACCTGGTGTTAAATTGATAGTAAGACGAGTGTTAAGTTTTCATGATTTTAAAGTGCATTCACATATGAATTGTTGGTCAAGGCGAATTGACCCCGACATTGGGAGCATGGTAAAAACCCCAAAACCCATTTAATTCGCTTATAAATATTCTAAATATTCATAAATATCATTTCCATAATTTAAATAAGTGTCCCTGAGTCCAAATCTATAATTTTGGAGGCCTAATATCGCCATTTAAATGGGGTCTAGGGTTTTTACAATGCTCCCAATTTCTTTTTTATGAAACAGGAGAGGAAATGAAAAGAGAGTTGATTCCGTAAGGGGAGGTTCCAGGAGTGGTTCATTCTCCTGAGGTTTGGGAACCGCCTCAAGGTGCCACTCTCTCAAGAGAACACACTCTTACAGGAACCTCCCTTACAACTACAGGCACTTACTTTTGGTTTGCAGCTTGGCTCTTTGTGGGAGCTTTGATACCCGTGGTTCTTTATGACTGCTGGATTGGTGGATGAAAAAATCAGTATTGGTAAGTTAAAAATTTTGGCACCTGGAACAGGCAGGCAAGGCTAGGGTATATGTCACATACCCTTAGCTGATGGTTCTCAAAATCAAAGATCTGTTTTCAACACTTGATCAGAGGTTCAAAAAAACATAGAACCAGCCCCAAAACTGATTTAGGGTAGATCCTTTGACCCAGTTTTTTCATGAGAATTGCTGGTTCTTAGAAAAATTTCAACATCTTAGAACCCAATTCTCCTACAGGTTCTCAAGATCAGATCAGGTTTTGGTTCAGTTCTTACTTACTGGAACTTGAACTGGAAGCAGAACAGGCGGTTCTGACCCACCAAAGCAAGTGCCCACCCAAACACTGGCTTCTACTAGTATTGTGCAGGGTTCTTTGATTTTACGCACTTAGAATCCATATGGCTTACTCATAGAGGCATTGGCACTTAGAAACCCTCGAATCCATGTGGGCATGCCTACAAGCTAGAGATTTGAAAGCTCTGCTAAAATCCCACATGACCAAAATAGTGGAACCTATTTTAATTTCCAATGTTGCCCCAACCAATTTTGAAACTTCCAAAAATTAATTAGATGTCTAGGGGTAAGTAATAATCCCAAAGAGGTTAAGCTCAAAAAGCCAAGACAAATTTTCAATAGTCCTCACAAGCACTAAATTAAAGAGGACATGTTTTTTACCTCCATATTGCCATCACGTTTGTGGACATGTCAAATGAAACTCTTAAATTTATCCTCAAACTATTGAAATTTGAAATATTCCCTTAACCCCGTTTCCTTCAATTTAGAAATGTTTTGCTGGAAAGTGAGAGTCCAATTGTTTTGCTGGAAAAGGGCATTTATAGTAGATACCTAAGATGAACCCATCATTTAATATCATTCATCTAACCCCATCTAGTTCAAATGAAAAGAGTGCTAACCATTTGTCAAGCAACTTGAAGGCCACTACTTACTAATTTTGGGGGTTACAATGATACTATGCATTATGATAAGTTTTACAATGTTAGTTAACAACAGGTCTCAAATAGTCATGCACTGCATGATCAGACTTTAGAAAAGAATGTGAAACTTGTGTTCAAGAAAAGTCCTATATTGAATGTAAGAAAGCAAAACTACTATCCTAGGTTGAAACATATTAATTCAAAATTTCAGTGATGAAAATCTTGAGAAAATTCTCTTGATATGCCTGAAATTATTTTGCCTCAATTTTGAAAGTCGTAGATGAACACAAAAATTTCATCATTGAACATAAAAAAGCTCCAACCATAATATGTAAGAACCGATTGTTCAGTTACATGGTGTCATTGAATAGTTACTAGCTAAATAATGTTTGCTAATGCAACATCTTTTAGATTATTTGGATGTTTGTTCATCCATGAATGTTTGGTGATGGGTGGTTTTGCTTTATTAGTTTAACTTAAGAAGTGATAGAAAACAATTAATTATCAATTTCAATTACCAATTGTAGTTATTTCAAGTTTGGTTCATGGGATCATAACTTACATTCCTTTCATCAACACTCCAGTCAAAATGGAAATGTGAAAGTTCATCTTGCTAATCCTAATTGAGTGGAAAATGGAAGTTCCAATGTCAAGGGTGGGTTTATCTTTTACCTGGATATATTGGTCAGGTATGAGTATGGTATATTACTTATCTTGACTTGTTTTCCTGAAATTAATATACCTTAATGCAGTGCATATTTGAAAAATCATACCTTGTTCATAGTTTTGGATATACAATAAACCCCTTTTATATCATGCCCATTTTAGTCACATTCTTGTTTGTGTTATATATATTTTGATAATCATCCATTTTAATAAGAAACACCTTTTTTTACAATCACTATCACACTCATTAATAGCACAAAATATTTGTAAAAATTTTGTTAGTAAATGTGACTATAATTGGAGAAATCTAGAACAAATAATAGGGTTTTGTAAATTGTAGTTCCCTTTGACAATGTTAGTGTTGCTTTGTGTTCAAGGTGTGCAAACTAACAACAATGAATCCAGCTAAAGAAAAAAAAAATACAACAATTTTCAAGTGTAGACAAACAAAAGATATGCAAGCTTATCAAAAAAGCAGAAAATTTTAATTAAAAAATCTAGTTAACAAGATACACAAGCTAATAGTTAAGGAGCTCAAACTCAATGTAAATCGTCACATTAAAACAGAGAGAAATCAGAACATTCTTCAAGTTTAATAATGTAGAGTAAAATTTAGAATAACTCTAAGAAATTTTAACAATTAACACCTTTATTCTAACATAAAAGGACTGTTTTGTAAATGTTTTTGTCTATAGTCACAACCTTGTAAGGGTTTATATGAAATGTGACTATACATGTTTAAATCACAATTCGTTATTGTCAAAAAAAAAAATTGACCACCAAGGGTGTGATTATAAAGGGGGTTTATTACTGTATGTAACAAAACCTCAAGTCATAGGGTCCATGTAGGAATTTCAATTGTTGAAATTGAAATTTTCATGAGTTTCTGGAAAGGGAAGATTGGATGCTATAAATGTGGCCAGTCTATTGATTCCTTGCAATTAGTTCAACTAGATACTTTCTATCTTTGACCAAACAAGGTATACTCAGCATATTAGATCCACTGGTTTGTTTATGAACAATGTCACTCCATGTCTACTCCAAGAAATCCTAATGTTCAACTGTATTCTACACTTAGTGTAGATCAACAAGTTAGAAGTCAACTTTCCTTATAGCAAATGGTGGGCTGCTTGGTGTTTGCCAATGGTCAATACTTATCTAACTGACATTTCCTATGTGATGCGATTTTTTTCTAAATTTTCACAAAGTCTTAAAGCATTCCTTGTAATGTCTCTTGGTAGGTTTTGTGCAATCTTAAGTGGAGTCCAACTTATCAACTAATCTCCTAGATTTAGGGGAACTCTCCAATCGATAAGTATATTGCATATCTGATGCTGATTTTACTATCAACATGAGTAGAAGTCTCTTAATTGGTGTTTGCCACTAAAATGGCCTCATTACAAGGTTGAGTCAGAACGGAAGTTGCACATCAAGTAACTTCTAAGGTTGAACGGTACTTTTCCTTGCAATGAAGGGAATTGTTTGGCTTTGTGGTGCTACACAACAAGCTTTGTATTTCTTGGTTCCCTTCTCATTCTTTTGCTTTTGTTTACCCTATTCCATTAAGCATCAAATTACATTTGTGGGTTTTATTTTGTTATTTTTTCTTTATGGGTGTGGCAAATCAAAGATTTTCATCTTGTTTTGAATTTAAATTGTTGGATATCTCTTTCTTTGTATGTTTGGCAATCGGAAATTTCTGATCATGTTTTTTGTTTTAACTGTCTTGTTTTCAGTTTGCATAATTGTTGCAGGTCTGATTTTCTTCTTTGTGGGTCAGGCAAGCTGATTCATCATGTGGGAGTTTACATAATTACACCTTTGATTTAAAAAAATTATTTGCTTATATTTGTGGGAGTGGTAGGTTGTTGTGAATTTGAACCATTTCATAACTAACTGTTTTGTCTATGTGTGTGGCAAGTTGAACATATTTTTAGTTTTTAAAAAAGAGTACGGACTAGTTAATAAGAAGCATTTGTCTATTAAAGTTAATCTTTTGCAATCTACAAGAACATAACTCTTATTCTGGTATTTACAAAATTGAAAGAATGGATCATGTTCATTAGGTTTTAAGAGCGTCATCTCAATCTATTTGCACAACTCAAATTCAAGCATGGTACCAAGTTTAGTTTGTAACGGATTGGAATGGTCATTTTGTTGAACATTGTGTAATCATCTAGCGACACAATGTGGTGCTACATGGAAAATAAAATGTAAATTATATGGCAAGGAATATAAAAAGTGCCTGTTACTGGATCGAGAGAACTATACTTAAGTGTATTTGATAATATTAAAATATATCATAATATTCTGGAAGGAATTTTAAAAACCTATGAGACCTTTAATTTCAAATTTGACAAAAAAAGAGAAAGCTGGAATGCACCACGTTATCATGATAAATTGAAGACTAAATTCTATTAAGTGAAGTAAAAAAAGGCTTACAAAAATGTTAAAATTTCAACTTGGGGACATAATATTGGTTGCACAATATTTTGTAATGGATGGACTAATGCAACAAATAATCCTTAATTTTAAATATAGCGGCTATTTTTCCTAGGAGAAAATTATTATCCTTTTTAAAAGAAATTGATACAATCGTGGAAGGATGACATTTGAACAATTAAATAAATTCGCAACTAATGAAATAGGATATCTCAAATCCTTGTTGTGCATCTCAATTATGCTGGGTCCGGTTCGGGTCTGGTTCTTGTTTTAATAGGTTCCAGTTCTGGACATCAGACCCAGTTCCAGTTCCAAGTAACCTGGTCTGAAACCGGCAGTTAATTACTGGTTAAACCCTGGGCAGTTCCAGTCCATTTTTTCACCAATCATTTTTTGCCAAAAAATCAGGTTGTGGCTCCAATTCTAGAACCAGGTCCAGGTTCCTGTTCCAGTTCCAGAACCGAATTCAATCTTACTAGTGTGAACCTCGTGCATAATGCACAGGTGTGTTATTTCAACAATGTTTAGTTGATGTTTTTGGTTTTTTAAAAAAACTTTTCTTTTCAAACAACCGTTAGTCCCCCCCCTGCCGCCCCGGTCCTTTGCATTTCTCACTCCTGTTCTTTACCTCGTCGACCCCCCCCCTCGCCCGGTCCTTCGCATTTCCCATTCCGGTTCTTTAGCCTGTCGAGCCCCCTCGCCCAGTCCTTCACATTTCTCACTCCGGTTCTTTAACCTGTTGATCCCCTCCGGCCGGTCCTTCCCATTTCCCACTCCAGTTCTTTAACCTGTCAATCCCCCCCCGCCCGGTGCTTCACATTTCCCACTCCAGTTCTTTAACCTTTCGGTTCCGGTTCTTGAGAACCCAACAGGAACAAAAGAACCGTTGGTTCCTTTCATTTCAACAACCTTGCCGAGCTGATGGTTTTCATGGAAGAACTGTCACTTCGTTGGCCAGTTCTTTGACTTTGTCATTATTTTGAGGCCCATAACTATGTACCAAGACTACCTTAACTATCCGTGGCCACTGTCCGTCCAGAGGTACCCATTGCCTACCTCTCTCCCTCACTCCCTCCAAGACTCCAAAGATCCTCCCCTATAGGAACCGGCGGGCAAGTATGGGGTATGAGGGTCCTGGACCAACAGTTCTCAAAGATCCAAAGATCTGACTTCGTAAATCACAGTCCAATTGAAAAGAATCGACGATTTTTCTCCGGTTCTATAAACTTTGTTCTCTGAAAAAAATTCGAAGAACCCGCTGATTATTTTCTGGTGTTTTCAAGAAATGTACCGGTTCTAGCCAACCGATGGTTCTTCGCCGGTTCTTTTAGGAAATGTTGTGGTCCTTTGAACACACACTCTCTCTCTCTCTCTACTGTCCGTCCGGAGTCTGGGGAAAGAACTTTCTTCCTTTAATATATATTCAATCTTATACCCTGGTTTCACTTCTAGTTCAGGCCAAGTTCCAGTTTGGTTTCTGGTAATTGGAACTGGATCTGGTGGTTCTAACTGACCGAACTGGGTAATCGTCCAACATTGGTGATAACCGGTCTCTCCGGTGAGTTGCTAGAACTAGTATTTCTTTTCCTGGTGTATTTCCCAGAATTTCGACCTAAAACATATGATTACAACATACGCAAAGGGATTTTCATGAAAAAAAACCTAAATTCGCCAGATTTCAAAGAATTGTTTTTTCAAATCACCAGATTTTTGTGATACGTTCCAGCAGGTAGCAAAGAATGTAGAAGAATGTTTTCTACTTTCCTGTCGAGTGTGCCGCGGTAAAGCACTGTCTGGATTTTTCCTTTGTATTTTCAGCTCCCAAACCTGTTTTCAGCAAGCGGGATCTTCTGTGGTGGAAGATACCAGCTAGCCTGTCACTATTTGTAAAAAGTGAAAAAATCTCAGCTTTGCTTTAAGTAGGAAAAGTACCTGGGCCTTTCTCCTAAACAAATTTGGCTAAACTATTTTGTGGATGGTCGCCACTTTGACAACATCATTAAAAAACCCTGGAGCCCGGGACCCAGAAAGCACCTTAGAAGCTACGGCAACTGCAGCTCAGCTTGCAATTTCAAAACAAAAAAAAGGCCAAACAAATTCGCACGAGATCCAAGTTTCCAGGGAGCACATTGTTGAAAGAAAGAATTCCCAAAAAATCCCGAACACATCAGTACACACATGAAATGATTTCCCTTACTTGGGAATCAATCCATCACTTTACAAAACAGGCCGGAAACAACCTCGCAAATTGGGTACACCCATCACTGCAGGCACCAGGCAGCTGCAGTCATGGAGAATGTCAAGTTCGTAGGGAATTTACAATGCAAATCCCTACCCGACGTCTGCAGAGAAAGCATGCATGCCATATGCGGCAGAGAATGTCTTGTTTCCTCGTGCGTGTATGTAAATATGCATGGGAATTAGTTGGAACAGTTAAGTTTTGAGGCGCTTCCAGGATTTGAGGGCCCAGCATCAGGACGACAACTTTTCACAAAAATTGGGATCTTGGGTGAAAGTCGAGTGCTTGCAAAGCAGTTGCTGAAATCAATTCATAGAATTCTTCCTTTGAGTGGAATCTGCTGACATAATTTCCCTTCAGAAATTCTTATGTCAAGGGAGAACTAGGTGACTGAAATTACAAAGGAAGTTTCTGGAAAGAGTTTCTTTACTTAGCAAAAAGTGCAAGTACTAGATGAGATCCCTTCTTTCATCTTAGTACAGGTTTTTTTGTTGAATCTAAAGATACTTAAATCTTTAGGCTTTATTTATATGACGAGATTTTGCTCTAGATTTTATATTTTTTTTCTTCTGATCATTTCGGCGGAACTATAATTATCAAGCTGATTTTAATCCAAGAAAGCTTAAATAAACTGTTTACAGATCTGTATAAGGCTGTATGTTCGCGAGGTTCATCAAGGTACCAGACGTACGTGCAGGAGTGGGATTTGTCTTTTTAGGAATATATGTGGTGATGATGATCAACTGATGATCATGCACATGAGTAGTTGCAAGCATTAATAAGTATATCGACTAGATTTCAGACGATCAGAGCTACCTAGTAGGAGTATACAACATCTGTGATTATGCTTTTGATTGAAGGAGAAAAACTTTGCTTATATATATCACACATGACTAGTCACGCTTTAGTCATAGTTGTTCCACAGCTGTCTAGTATAACACACAAATAATTGAGTCATTGACAGTGGACCAAAACAAGTGTGATCAAGCAAGACTTTATAATAGAAATCCTGAGGGATCAGTACTTGCACTCGATTGCATAGCTAGAAGCTGGTGCACATGTTTGTACATATATATATATGATATATATATGTATGAGAGGTTCTTAGGGTGGCATGAGAAGCTGGCATTCATAGTTGTGGCCAAAGGTGTGCAAATTATGTTCTCCAGGCTCAAGGTATCATTACAGATTGAAATCCCTTACCTTGTCAGCTTGGAGATCAGGTATCAGTCTCTGCCGGACTAGTGAAAATGACATGAAATTCTTTTAGTGAAAAAACTTATTGAAGCATTTCCAATATTTTTTTGTATCATTAGAAAATTCAGCCATGTGAAGTCACATAAAAATCTAAATTGTTGATGGTTGTCCATTGGAGGCTTCAGGTACAGAACATTGCAGTGGTAGAGAATATGTGTTTTTTTGAAGGTGATGGGAAGCACTACTATCCTAAATTGGTCAAGGTTCAGATGCTCAGGTATGTCATATAATGGTGCAACGAGGGCACAAATTTCATCAAAGAAACAATAACTACTTCCTGAATAGAAGATGACTTTCCTTCATGGGCCTGGAACATTCTAAATTCCTTTAGTCATATTTGATGTGATCAGGTGACTGACAACAACATATTTTACATGAAAGCAGGTTATACAACAGTTCGGAATCCCCAATCTATTTGAGCTTCCCATCCAACCAGATGTAAGTCTTAGAAGTGTCAATGGCATCTTTTTAAGTATGTACTGAATTCGAGAATCTGTATTTGGGGGCTACAACAAAAGATCTCCTTGTATGTCACTCAATTTCACTTCAATTTCACTGAATTTTGAGTGAATTCACTGGTCGTAATGAACTGGGTTTAGTGAGGTTGCGGTGAAGTCACTGGTCTAATGTACAGGGATTATGGAACTGCACCCACATTTTGTAATAGTGAGGTCTTGGATTTGGGGACCCATAGTCATATTCTGACTATGTTTGTTGGGTGTGGTGTATCAGCAGGTGTGGCTGTTCTTCTGCCACTGAAGTTGTTGCCTCAGAATGCTTGTTCCCCTAGCTTAGTTCTATAGCTCTAGGTGTTAAAGTATTAAAATACAACGTGTATACCAATTTTGATGTGCAATAAATTTGACTTTTCCCACTTGTGTCACATGTGAATGTATTGTTCTTTACAATACTATTTGTAAGTGAAAATGCATGGGACATTTTGTGTTATTCCTTCATCATACATATTTACAAATCAAGATCTTAAATGTTTCCATTTTATGACATGTGAAATTATTTTGTTTTACCCCATTGCAAATATCAATGGGAAAGGAGGACACGGGACTGTGTCATTATTCCTGTATTGTCAATATTCCCCCATAAGTTCAACTGAAATGGGAAACTAATAGGAAATTTAATATTTATTTTTTCCTTGTGGGAGGTCCCCATAGGGCCCTTGTGTATAATTCAGTCAAGAAGAGCTCGTGATTGATTAATATTACTACGCTCATGAATCTCATGTTCTGTAGTGCTCTGCAATTTTGTGTGCAAGTCATATATTATGTATTATATATATAACGAGAATTGGTACTATTTCAACTCCGGGCGGCTGCACTGATCGTCATGAGAAACTTGATCTGATCAGATTTATGAATTTTATTCTACCAAAACATGCAGCATCTCATGCACACTGCTGGTATACTACAAAAAGACTGATTTATAAACAGCCATGAACATCACTGGGAAATTTGTAATTCATAAGATTATTACTACGACAGACAGTACGTGGTGAGGTAGAAGTAGTGCTCAGATTTTCAGAAGAACTTCAATGATCTTGACAACTTTCTTTATTGTATAATGACGGTAAATTATAAGCAGCTCTTAAGTACTTGATCTGCATTTCATAACGTTTATCTAGATAGTGATCTGACAACTCCCGGGAATTCAGCTAGGTAACCATCGACAATGAGGCAGCTGCCACGGCAATTAATAGTTCTGGTCCTTCATGAATCATGCGCTAATTCTCTTTTGGGCGAAAACGTTTTTTGCGTTATTTTTTGCTATGGCCTTCCAAATAGGAGCTGAAATAGGAAATGCCGAGCTCCTCTTGAATTTCAGCTAGAAGCTCTGGGACATTCACATATTCAGTTAAGTCGCGTCCGTAGTCTTGCAGCATTTCCTCCATTTTCTCACGACCTGTCTTACCTATCTCCTCCTCCATGGCGTTCAGCAACTCAGGTATAGTCGTCCATTCTGGGAAAGAGTCCGGAGTCAAGTCCGCGAAGACATCAGGAGTAGAACTCTGAGCTGCCATAATCGCAGTAATTATACTCGACCCAGGAGTCGAATTTTCCGGGGCGCGGTTTCAGCAACTAAATTTTGGAGCTCGCTGCTGATCAACCTTGATCTGATCTTTTGCACAAATAAGTACAATCACAGAAACACTAGTAAAGTCAGTCTTCCACTCCAGCTGAACATAGAAGTCAGCTGACTTCTAATTTGGACATGGAAACTAGAGACCCTCCAAGGCTAGAAGTAGCAAATAAGCATGACCCACACAGGTAATTATTAATTCTCGAAATCATGTAATCCGACCTCTCTCGACTTACTTCTGTATTTGTCGCAAACCGAGAAATATAACAGCAATTGATCTTAATTTGCTACAATTAGCAACCGCCACAACACTTCTGCAATCGCGTGAAGTCCACTGTTAATTTCAGGAACTAGTAAGTATTAGCTCTTCCCCAAAAATTCAGGAGCTGCTCAGCTATGAATCATGCAAATTGCTCGCATATGATGGGACTTAAATATTATCTGCATTCCGATGATCTCCATGCATGATTATGACCAGTGCCACCAGATGCGGCAGCTTGAATCTGTGAATTGCTACTGAAATTCTGATTGAGAAGCATCTCTGTCAGGAGCTAGTTAGTTGTATCCTTGTGCTTCAAGCCACCTGATCTGAATTGGGCTTCAAGGCTCGCAGCAAGAGCTAGACAAATTACGCGCCTTACCATCACGTGCTGATCTGTATGTGTGCAAGGAACTAGGAAATGAAGCCTGCTGCTTCTTTGCACATTCTCTCTCTCTGCACAACAGTCAACTAAGAAATCAAAGTGTTGAATCTCAGTACCAGATTTTCTTTTTTTTCTTTTTTCTTCCCAATTTTGTGATGTTGTTCTAAGTTGAAACTTGGAGCTCATTTCCATAAGAAATTTTAGCCAGATTTTAGGCAATAATAAAATAATTTAGTGAAGATAAATAAATAAATAAATAAAAATCCAAAGCTTGCATGAATCTTCCTACTATGTTTTTTGGGCTCCCATCCTGAGGCTTCACTTCACTCACCATTGAGAAACAAAGGAAGTTGCTGAGTAAAGTCCCCAGGGTGCAGCACCTGGGGGCATTTCCGAGTAGTTGAGTCCAGCCCCACATTTTGGGAATCATGTTGACATTGGATGTTTTTCTTTTTCTTTTGTTTTTCACTTTTTCAATTTTGTGGTGTGGCTGAAGTGGTGTCAGATTGACATCCACAAAATAAAAATTTAGCGAAATCTCTTTATAAATAATATAGGGTGCAGGATGTAAGCCAATGAGATCTTTGGAAGGGAAACAATTATTTTTAAACCATTGATTATCTTGGTTGTTACGCGGTAAGGCCCTGGGTGCTCACACAGTAATTCCCTGGTAGCAACAAGGCCTTAGAGCATCTCCACCCCGGGACTCTAAACAACTCCTTTATTTTAAAATAGAATATTGTTTAATGATCACTGTCTTCACCCACAAACGCCATAAAAGTCCCTTTAAAAAACTCAAAGACCATTTATGTCTTTACATCTGGACGAGTATAGTCACTGTCCAAATCCATAGTAGAAATACGATTTTAAAGAGGTGAAAAATGACCACTGCAAAATGGACATCAATAAAGGAGCACAGGAGGAGCTATCGTGCTCCAAGATTTAATGAAAAGGGCGTGTTTTGGTCTAACCCTATACAAAAACACACTGCATGGAGGTTCTTACACCTACTCCTTACGAGTGGGAGGAATTTAGGCATTAGATTACTGCCACTCTTAATTAGGAGGGATATTAACAGACAAATATATATATTTATATATTAAAAAGGGTGCCCTCCAAATACACTAGGAAATTTCGGATCATGTCCTTCACCACTGAGTAAGAAGCTTCAATAGAGAATAACCGACTAAGTAAGACCAGGCCCAAGGAAGGCCAGAGTTAACCAAGACCCACCAGGAGACCATGCAGGATGTCCAGACGGGAATGTGAACAGAGAATACTTTTTCAGTCGTCATAGTCAACCAGCACCCACCAGTGCACCATCCACTGGATGCCCATTATTACTCAGTTGTGGATGAACCTCAACTGAGTTAATACTTGGTTTCACCTTGGTAACCAATTCTGTAAGAAATAGGTCTCATATATAGGTAAATAAATAGGTAAGAAAATAGGTAACTACTAGCAAAGTAAGTAGATGGTTTCTACATAGTTAAGGGCTGTTTTTACTACCTACCTACTAACAACCTGCTTGGGTTTGTTAGTAGGTAGGTAGAAAAAAAAAAGCAACTGAGCTAACCACCTTGGTTAGCTAAGGAACTGGAACCCAACAGAAAACAATTTCCTGGCCACTTGTGGTTACGAGGTTTACTCAGGAAGGTAACTCACAGACAGTTAGACGTTGGTGGATGCGTTCGTGCGTGCGCGCGAGCCAAGGAGCCGTGTAGCCTATGTACGTATAATAATAAAACCCACTATTCACAAAATCCTAAATAATTTCTTTTGCTTCTTTCTAAAGCATTCATTCTTCTTTGGCGCTTTTTTTCAAAATGGCTAAACATACGCTTTTTTTTTTGTCTTTCTGGCTAAATTTAATCTGTTGGCGATTTTATTTTTCAAATTTAGATTTTTTAAAACTTTTTGAAGAAAAGATCGCCAGATCTCTCTATTGGATTCTTCCATTCAGCCAAAAACGTGCAAGATTTCCTCCGCTTCTTTCTTGATTGCCTTCTTCTTTGTAAGTAATTTGGCGCTTTTTTCAAAATGGCTAAACATATGCGTTTTTTTTTGTTTTTCTGGCTGAATTTAACTTGCTAGCGATTTTTATTTCAAATTTCAAATTTCGGTTTTTTTCTACTTTTTGAAAATATCGCCAGATTTCTCTATTGGATTCTATCATTTCTCTATTGGATTCTAAAAATATGTGTTTATGTTTCTCTGGCTAAGTTTAAGCAATTGGGGATTTTTTTTTCAAATTTCGATTTTAAAAAAAGTAAATCTCGCCAAATTTCTCTACCAGATTGTATGATTTAGCCGAAAATGTGAAGGATGCTTCAAGTTTTTTTACTTTTTCATATGGTATTTATACCAAAAATTGGCTAAACTATCTTATGTCACAAAACTGGGGGGAGGGGGAAAAACACTGTTCAGAATTGTAACTACTAAAAATGTCAATGCCTAAGGCCAACGATTTTAGCCAAATTGAATTGAATTTCCTTGCAAGGTCGCCAGATTTCTCTGTTGGATGTTCCAACTTTTTTGCTTTCACATCCTTTTGATAGCCAAATTTGGATAAACTGTTTGGATAAAGGAGGGGGGTTCGTAGTTACTAATAGCCAAATTTGGATAAAGGGGGGGTTCATAGTTACTAATAGCATTAATGCCCTACACTACGTACTCACTCCCAAAAACAATTAAACAAATACAATTTAAGCTACCACTTCTAACATTTTCATTGGTTGCAAAGGTTTTTTCTTCACACTTGTGACCCACGCATGAGCCAAGGGCCCTTTATATTTCACACCTATTTATTATGCCACTAATAAATTAAGATTATTATCCTTGTCTACACAGTTAGGGGTTTTTTTTTGTTTTTTTGTTTTTTTTAAATTGAAAAAGAATACCTATTCCAGTTGCAAAAATGTTAAGTATGTATCCTTTTTGTACCTACTTAATTAACATAACGTTATGTATGTTAACATTATGTTAAATATGTTTAAGTACTTAACATACTTAAGTTAAGTATGTTAAGAACCTTGTAGAGACTAGAGACTGAGTGAAAAAAAAACAAAAAAGAAAAAGGAAAATGAGAGTTTGTTTTAAAACTTAATTTTGCAAAAGAACTGTTATTTTTTTGATAATGAAAATTGCACTTCCTTGGAATTTTCCATTTGTGCCAATAAATAAATAAGATTTGCACTTCCTTTCATAATCATAGCTCATATTATTGAACCAAAAAGCACAGAAAAAAGAAAGGGAGCAAAACCTCAGGATCTTCTTTTGGATTGTCTTTGTTAGTTAATAATATGTTTTTAACTGGGTCAAACTTTTGCAACAATTTCAGTTCATTGGGAATTGTTTCTAATGTTGTCACTTTGTTTGTACCATAATTGTTGTTGGGGGATGATGTGTTGTTGTAGACGACAATTTAGCCAAATCTGGCTTTAAAAAACATGAAAATAAAATATTTAAGCATATGTCTGTATTTTTGCTATCTACTAAAAATAAACACACAAATTTAATCAATTTTTTTAATTTCAAAACTTGTCAAGTAGAAGGATCAAAATATCATAATTCACAACATGCACCTTTAAGACAATCTATTCCTTTATTCCCCCCCAAATTGTGCATCACCCCAACAAGTTAATTGAGGAAGCTTAAAGTCAATTCACTTCAACAAATCCCACTCCCCTCTTTTATTTTTTCATTAAATCAAAGGATGAACCCTTTAATAACATGTGATGGAAAAGGAGTTTCAAAATTTTCTAAAATTGTTAATTCCTAAGTGTGTTGAAAGCAATATTTAAGCATGAAAAAATGAAACAAGAGTTTGATTTGATAGGAACAGAAATGAAATAAAAATTGACATAAGTGAAACAAAATCTTATAGGAATAGATGCGTGCCCCTAACTTGTTAAAGGTTGGGACCAAAACAAGTTCATAATAGCCATGAATTTAAATATTCCATGCAAATGTTAAAGCAGCATGATGACCCAAGATAATCTATAAAAAAAAACCACCCCACCGAACATTGCTATGCACACCTGACAAAGAAAAAAAGTTGTTGCCCATTTTAGTCATGGTGTTTGGATTGACAATAATTGTAAGAAACCATGGATGTGGTGGAAAAAAGGCAAACATTTTTTAGGCAAGCCAATGGGTTACAAATGTACCTTCTTACATCTTTTTTAGAACACCTTGAGAGAACTAGGTGTAGGAAAATGGGACCTTTGAATGTGCTAACAAGAACTAAAAATGGAACAATAATAGCACATGTCATGGCTATGAAAAATTGAGATTGTCCATTAACTTGCAACAATAAAAAATGAAGGTAGTTAAATTCACACAATCTAAACCTACACCATTTTAGAATGGGGTACCTAAATATAACTAGTGGTGTTGGTTCAAGCAACATCATAATTGAACATTTGTCAAGCTAAAAGTAGATTCAAGTGTGTAGAGCATAAGGGTTAACCATGACATCTTGTTTTTCATTCTATGAGAACATGCAAATATCTTACACATAACACATGGACCCTCTAAATTAGATTTGGAACTCAAATGAAATTGGCATCCAAGTTGACTAACAATCTAATATAAAAGTTACAACTATGCAAGGATTGATTCAAGATCAAAATAACATTTTGAAATCATGAAAATGACTCATCCTCAATTGTGCCATGAATGTAACTATTGAATTTTTATTAATTGTTAAAGGGGTAGGCTAATTACATTGTTTTGGATGAACAAGGCATTTAGGATAGGGACTAATCATGGAACATTGTTGGTTTGAATTTTGAATTCTTGTTTAGTTTTGAATCATGTTGATGTAACTTGGGACTACCCGAAGATGGGAGTTATGGGGAAAAAATTTCATTATTAGACACACAATTTTGAGAATAAGGAAATAGTTGTAGGTACTTTGTAGCTGAAAACCACATTATTTGTTTCTAACATACTACAAATTTTATCTTGATGTTTTGATTTCATTTCCAATGGGACATGGGATTTGTTGTATTTTGGTTGAAATTTTCAGTAAATTAGAGAAGTATAGACTTTTGCAATGATTTTCATATTCATATTGTTGTGTGAATTTTCCATAGTATCAAAAATATAATGAAATGAATTGTAATTTTATTTTTGGAATTTTTTACATTGTATCCTAAAGTACAGATTCTAGTTTCCATGAATATGGTGTTTTAATGAACTAGAGAATCAGGTGTGTTTAGAATCAAGGCAAAAATTGTGAATGTGTGCATATTGTAGTGCAAATATGTTGTTACAATACTGTGGAGAAGTTCTGTAGGAATTAAATCTACATCAACCATTTGGCGACCATCTTATAGGGAATTTTTTTTTGTTTTTTTATAATAACAAAAGGGTTTCCTACGATTTTTTGTTTTATATACTATGAATGAGGGTGTTCAAATGAATGGTTTTAGTTTTCAATTGAAAAGGGTATGCTAGAAAGTATCAAAGGTCTAAGCGGTTGATGCCGTAAAGATTGTAAAACGACTTATAGACCCTAAAGATGAAAGATTGTATGTGAAACAAGATGAATCAAATGGTGACCCAAAGTTTATAACAATAATTGGACTTGGAGGCAAATCGTCTAGTCACTAAAAAACAAACAGAAAACAATCTTGAAAATGGAGAGGAGTATTCAAGAACTATAGAAACCCCATATTGGAATCTAATGTTGGACAAAAGAGTTTTAAGAACAGAAGAAAGACCTATAGGGCACAAGTCGTTTTTACCACAAGAGGTGGTACAATGTGAAGCATGGATTGGTGGTTTTTAGAAAAGGCACAATTACATTTGACGATTTCCATGAAAGACATGCAATTGAATATTCACCCAAATGAATGTGTGTGTAATGTACTTCTCAATTGCAATATGTGGTTCAGAACCACAAAGATCAAAACGAAGCAAAAACTTTTGTAATAAATGATAAATCGCAAGAGATCTCAATTCTAAAATCAATGACTAGCCAAGGAAGGGATATTACAAGAGGTATACAACCCAAGTTTGTGTATTAGTCTATCTCCATATTATTATGAACCAATGGAAGACTAGCAGGTGGAAGAAAACACCAATATCAATGTGCTTAAAAAGATTGTGGAAAATTACTTATGATCTTCTAAATATGCAAAGGCACAGATGAATGTATCGGATGAAATACCACTGTCATTCTCACATCAAGGAAATCTAAAGTTAGATTAAACAAGGTACATAGTCAAAACACGGGATCATGAATATGTGGATTTGGAAGTAACCAAATTACTTTCAAAAGTCTGTGCATTTTGTGAGGAAGAAAGACATGCAATTATGGATTGTCCTTTTATGCCTTTTCACATCAAAGTAGGTAATGTTAGACATGTGGAATTATAAAATGTGGCAAAAACATTAATGGATCGACCACAAGAAAAGGAACCAAGAATTCTTGTAGTCTAGATCATATTAAGAGGCATGGAGTTGGGAAGTCAATTGGGATTATAGAGTTGACAAATTCATCCATCCATTCAGTTGAGGAGTAAAAAATTAGAAATGTATTCACATCCATATTTTGCACCATAGAAAATACCAATGAGTAACCACAAAATGGAACATTGTCAAACTCGAGTCAACACAACTTCACCTAGAGTTCAAAAATGATAGTTGTTAAAACATGGAGACAACTTATTGGAATAGAGGTTACTCAATCATTTGATGCAATCATAACAACCACAAAAGTGGAAATGATTGTTGCGCCCAACATGAATGTTGTCAAAAGAAGAATAGTAATTAGATTGCAACAAATTTGGGTTGTGAATAAGGTGAATTCTCAACAAGAGAGAATTTGAATAGGAATTCGGACCACTAGTGGCAAATACTAGAGTTGTTGGGACACCACAAATGATGTTTATTAATCCAATAATGACTAAAACTTTGGGAACACATGTTCTCATTAAAAAAAAAATTCAACATTTTATGGTGAATCACATTTTGATTCCTGACTTTCACATCTCATACAATTAGTCAATGCTTGACCCATAGAATTGTTGTCCTAGCCTAGGTTGTGAGGCCAAGGTCTAAAATGTTGTTATGTGTTTAAAATCCATCTATGTTGAAAAACTTTTTGGATGGATCTTTACACTAAGTAAAGCCCTTTGTCAATTGTGTTATTGTAAAACATTTGAAGAGAATTTGTAATGTACATGGAAGGCACCTTATATCCTTGAATTTCCCTCCTAGAAATTGGAAGGCATATTATGCCTACTCTTGAAGGGTGGGAGGGAAATTACACCTACAACAGCAACAAACGATAGGTATGTTTTTCCTATATCCATCTCGATGTCTTAACTTTTTTTCTCTTCTTTTCTTTTGGTCTGCAACTCGTCGTAAAACTAAACTCGGAGTTTTGGTGTTTCACCCCCGGTATTATTCCGTAATGTACATGTTCTGTTTGAGATTTTGATCCTCTTGCAAGTTATTCGAGTCAATTTGCGAGCTTCGAAGAGTAACTACTTCTTGAGTTTCGTTGAGCTTTGGAAAGATCAAAGGGATTGGAATTTTTTCCACGGCGCCTTTTCTGTCAAATCGATAGTGAAATCAATCATGGTGAGCGCAGGTTCTTCGTATTTCTCTCATGTCCCTAAGCGAAACCCGTGCAGATTTCTGAAACATTGCGACTGGAAGTTACGGTAGGAACAGGGCAATGGCGGCAGATGCATGGAAGGCACATGCTGCTTTACTTCTCGTGCAGCTAAATTATGGAGCATATCATGTTATTGTAAAGCTGGCAGTGACTGGAGGAATCAACCAGCTGGTCTTTTGCGTGCTACGAGATGTTGTGGCTTTGACCATCCTAGGGCCGCTTGCATATGTGAAGGATAAGTAAGGCATTCTTATTATTATTCCCTTGTACCTGCAATGCATTGTTCGCTTTTCTTCTTGGTATGAACGAGGCCCTTGCTTGCAATGCAAGCTTTGCTTCACTGTGAATAGGAGTGAAGATTGGATTCTGTTGCAATTTTTTCAAAGCACCTTACTGTAATAATAAGTCTCTAGA
>Ga0116231_10007670_pt1 | contig 19546 bp, 12 predicted proteins | sample S1TSphgellanicum_2_FD_89695 | JGI IMG/M metagenome (GOLD analysis project Ga0116231, IMG submission 89695) | Host-associated microbial communities from peat moss isolated from Minnesota, USA - S1T2_Fd - Sphagnum magellanicum MG | ecosystem: Host-associated > Plants > Peat moss > Unclassified...
CCCCCCCCCCCCCCACCAAACTTGAAATGAAAACAAGCAAGGCACCTTGAGTGCATGCTTGGGCCTTCCCATTATTGGCTACATGAAATTTGTCTTACCAAAAAGAGTTGGTCACCATTTTTGGCCTGGGCTAATTACCCCTTGCAAAGAACACCCTACCTATTCAACCCATGGATGGTTGGGGGCTATCTTGATGCCTTGGGTGAACCAAAGGAGGATCAAATGAAATTCCATGTTGAGAATCCCAAATTTTGTTACTGGGTTGCTTTCTAAACATTGTAAATTTCATATCATAAGACACCCACCATCTTCAAGTTCAAAATTCAACATTTCTTGGTGCTAACCCTAGCCCCACTAAGAGAGGCAAAACTCAAGAAGTTGAAGGTACCAACTAGTGTTGTTGAGTGCTTGGTTCACTCTATCATGACTTTTTTAGGATTGTTAGTTATAATAACTCACAAGATCGTTTTTCCATCACTCACATCAATCAAGTTGTCTACCTCATTTATTCTCTCTACTCATCCTACAATTTGGTGTTTCCATTAAGGATGATTAATGGGGTCAAAACTTAATGAATGGAGTAGGTGGATAGTTAAGATCAATACTTAGTATGATTAATTCATAATCTTATTATACCCATCAAATTTAATAGAAAATATATATAACTTAGAAAATGGAGAAAACTTAAAACTTGAAAATAGATGAGGTTGAGTCATCAGCCTTTCACTAGAGGTCTTCTATTATGATCCATTAATGGTGCGTGATTTCCATGTCCTCCCAAATTTTAATGAGTCATTCTATGTATTAATTACACTAAAACTTGGAAACTTGAGACAATTAATATCACCAACCTTAGAATTTAATGCAAGTATCCTTCATGATCCAAGTAATGTAGTCAATTGACATCTTGCATAAAAAACACATGTGGGATAAATTAGGGATGCAATAACTTAATAGGTACCCACATTTTTCCATGTTTTATTAATTAATGGTGCATGTGCCCTTGGCACAATTGTGAACCTGTTACTCAACTAATTTCTCCTTCCAAAACCAGCTCTTTTTTTTTTAAATATTTAATTGAATTTTCAATGACAAAACCTTTCAATGCTAAGCTTCACTAGCCAAAAGCCTCAATTGCCAATTCACTCTATAAACAAAATAATGTTGAATTCGTCAAACTCTTTATTAAAATGTGCAACAAAACCATACCCAAAAGTTTGGTTCTATTAATTAGTTTTTGGGGGGTGTGCATTTAAAGGTATTTTTTCCTTTTTTTTTCTTTTTTTTTTCCTTTGGGGGCAATGAGCCACTTTGATTGGTCCATGATATGTTTGAAGCCTTCAATGGTATCTAGACAAAAAAAAAAATTGTGGGACCCCTTCACATGGTCATAAGCAAACCTTTTTTTTTCCCCCAATCTTTCACATTGTGAAGGCACTTGTTCTTAAAATATTCACAGAAGTTAAGTTGGTAAAGTATCAAGAGATAGTCTTTGAGACTAAAATACACTTGATATTTTGATGCCCATTTTATAACTAGTGGAACTTGCACCAACATTGCTGGATTGAAAGACAATGTTGTACATATTGTATGGAAGAATGTGAAAGGCAATAAGGTTGTTGAAAACATATAATTGTTTGTAAATATTTATTTATTAATATTTATATTTATTATCTATTATTTATTATTTATTTATTTTTGTTTAAAACATATACTATGCATGAAAGTTGAAGCCAGAATGTGATTCTTCAAATAAAATTTTCTTAAATTTCATTTTTGGAATTTTGAATATGGATAAAAAATCTTTGGGAATAGACAGCAACTTCAAAGGAATCCCAATGCTGGAACTCTTGGGTTAACTTAACTCATAAATGAGGTTCAACATTTAACCCCTTGTTATTCACCTATGATTCTCAGCACTCTCATTTGGTGCAATCCCAAGTGCAAGCAATTGGTATTCTTCATTGAAATCCCTGGGATCACCAGCCAGAAGCCCAATGCATGCACTTATACAATCACCCAAATCTATATGAAAGTTCGAAGTCAATAGAAAATCTAACAAGATTCCAGACAACCCTACACAACCCTCAAATGTTTTTTTCTTTATTGGCCTGGCCTACCAAGGCAAGGATATCGTGTTTAGATTCATTATAGAGTATAATAGCTTAATGGATTTTGGCCCGTACATAATAGGTCTATTTAATTTTTATATGAGGATTTTTGAAAGATGATATTTTGGCTTGTGTTGAAACTTGAGATTAGTTGTAATAGAGTTATAACATCTTGAAGGATTTGGGTTTCTTTTAGAAAAAGATTTGAAGATTATTTTTTGGCATGGTGAAATATTTGAATTTTCATAATTCTTTTTTTGCCTTCAGATACTTTTTAATGTAAATGGCAAGGCCACAATGTGACACACCCCTTGTTTAATCTTTACCTTTCATCATGCACATCCATTTGAAATTCCAAAAGAATTCCTCTTTGGCTTATGAAGAGTTTGGTGGAATTCAGATATTTCCTAATCATGGTCATACTTTTTTGTTTTGGAGTAAGACAAGGTTTTGAAGAGTCTTCAAATTGTCATGGGCACTTTTATGATCAATCTTCTTTCAATGTGAAGTCTAGCTTTTGGTGCATCTTTTTGCCAAGGTGAAATGCACGTGGGTTCAAGTGTTTTTTTTTTCGAATCCGTGAGGTAGGTTGATTGGCTACAAATTGTCAATGCTTGTATGCCCATGTGACTATTTCTTTTGAAGGAGGTGGATCTAGTTAGCTACATAGAAATTATTTTTTTCTAGATGTGGCTATCATAATTTGTGTATGTTCATAATTTGTTAGTGACAAATTGTAAAGTGTTGTATGTTCAAGTGGTTAAATAGTATTTCAATATTTAAGTTTTATTGGTTATTGGATTTTTAGCATTGTAACATTGTGGTGACAAATGCTTCAATATGGCAAGTTTTATTGGCTATTGAATGTGGATAGTCATCAATCTTTACTTTCTTTGTCAAAGGCTCTTCATATGTTTTTCAAAAGACAAGAAACAATGATTCAATTTGACACCCCATCAAACATGAATGGAACACTCCTTTCCCAAGTCTTTGTTTTCAATATTAACATCTCCACCGTAGTCATGTTCAATCATGACCATACCATGGAACCCAAATCAATGCAATATTTGCACGATCTTCTTTGTTCAGTTGATTTGTAACAAACTCAACATCAAAATAGTAAATTAAATGAACAAATTCAACATCTTAACTAAAACACCCACAAAATTAATACTACAAAATCCAAGAATCCAAAAGGCATTCCCTCCTTTCAATGAGGCATACCAAGAAATTTATTAATGGTTGCCTGGACTCATTCCGTATGTTTTAAATTTAGATGAATACCTTTGCTAACAAATTTTTTTCATCATGCATACAAAATGAAAGGTTGATTTAACACCATTGAACTTCCAACTTCATCTTAAGACTTCCTCTACTTCCCATATACAATTTTTCTTCACTTACAAAATCCTAAAGTTATGAAACAAATGGTATACATTTACCCTTGAAACAGCTAAACCTTGTTATAATCTTAAAGTCATCCCTCCTTTTCACATACTAACATCCATTTTTCCATCTTCTCAAGAATTTCCTTCATTGTGGATGCTTCCTATTTGGCTTGCACTACCTTTTCCTCCATACGGCCTAGAAGTTCTACAAGGTCTACCATGCCTACAATTTAGAAATTTTATGAACACCTAATCAAAGTGCAATTTGAAGTCAATAAAATTATCATTGAAATGGTACATGGTGATGCAAACCTCCTACTGAACTAAATCCATCATGGTAATGAACTTCTCTTCCATTGTACTGACATCTAGCTCAATGTGTGCACATTTGTAAATCTCTTCTAGTTCCATTCTACTATTCTCCATAAGCTCTTTCATTATGCTTGTTTTAAGAGTAGCAAGTCTTTCCATCTCTAATTCAACCTAAAATTCATCAAGCACATAATGCATGAATAAATGGAATTTTTTTTGTTACAAGGTGTTATTGATCACAACAAGCCCTAACAATCAAAACAAAGTAGGAATCATGCATTAATACATGTGCAATGGTGTCAATTAAAAAGATACCAAGTGTAGAAACCTTGTCTTTAGTTGATGCAATATGGCAAATGATATGCTAAAAGAATTATTGTTCTTCAACTAGAATGTCCATCAAATTCTAAAATTTTAATAGAACAGTGCCCAAGTCTTATAACTGTGAATGTAAATGAGGTAGTTAGTCATCACATATCAAGAGGAATTGTGCTAGTAACCTTGTACCAATTTTGTCTCCAAGTTCAATGCAGTAAATATAAGAAACATTTTACCTTTATAAGGTGAATCCCTTTTGCTTCTTGTAGAAAAAGGATGGTCTTGGCTGGATAATCAACTGTGGCATTGTTAATGCTTTTGGTGTGCCCTAATGTAAAGTCCACTAAATTGGGATGAACGTTAGCAAGAATCTAGAAAAGAACCATTCCAAGAACTACACAAAGTTCATGCACCACATTCACACACTCTAAGACTCTATGCAAGCACACATTATGCAAGGAATCCATCCTAACATGACAAAGGATTATTCACTCGAAGAGTCCCTACAATCTGTTCATTTGCAAGTTACATTGAATGTTTATTTCCCAAAATGAGGGTTTACATACATTTTCCCTTTAAAGCTTTTGAAGTTGAACATTATATTCTTCCAACCTCTTTAATGTCAAATCCTAATTTCCTCCGCTTGGGTAGAAGTTTGTAGATGCTATCGTTGCAATTTCCCTAAAAATGTGTGTTATTTGCCTTTTCACCTCTAAAATTACGTCATCCAATCCTCTTTCTTATGTCACAATGCTTCCAACTGAGGTTTTGTAATAGTCAATTATTTTTTCAAAGTCCCTATGTGCTTACCTTGCAATCTCAACATTGATGTAGAATTCTTCATATAGACTCACAATAAGAAATATCAACCAAAAACACTAAACCCTAAATAACTTGAAGGGGATTTGAACCCCAATTTTAGAAAGGTGATACCCACTACAACTCAAGCCCTACCTACACCCAAAACCCAATTATAAACAAGATTAAAAGGGAAGAGCAAACCTAAATGAATTTGGGGTATAATTGAGTATCTAATAGCTTGTTAATTGTAACCATGTCACCACTATTGACAACTAAAACATATGTGAAATGTGACTAACATAGAAGCTGACCACAATAGATAAAAACATGTAATAAAAGGTGTGCATTTTCATTGATTGTTGCCATATGTTGAACAAACACTATAATACAAAACTGGTTTCCAACCAATAATTGACCTTCAACAAGCATTAACAAACCAACAACTTGCAAAACCAATAATGCAATGTCACATGAAACCTATGCATCAACCCCATATCACAACTAATGTTCATTCTAGTCATGAATAGCTAAGTAAAAAGGAAAGTTCTCTAGGTCATAAAATTTATGCACATACATCCAAACAACAAGGTCCATATGAATAGTAAGGTGATTTTGAAGCTGTGTTTTGATGAAGGCCAAGTTGGAAAAAATGTGTTCATCTTCCACGCTGCCCAACACCATCACCATACATAACTTGGTTAGCTTAAACCACTTGGAAAAACAATGGTTTAGAATCACACTAGACCCAAACTTTTCCCATAAACATGTACTTGGATTATAGTCATGGGGAGGTAACATGGCAAATTGGGCATGGTTTTGCATTGTCAATTTGAAAAAAAATGAATGTTCATTAAAAATGATTGGGTTTAGTAATGCCCCACCAACTGTAATAGTCCCCCATGCCTTGGGGTGACCAAAATGAGTTTGGATAATAACTAGGTGACCTGAAAATGTTGTTCCCACCTTAGGAACAAACCAATATTGTGGGTAGATCACTCAAGTGGCATTTAACAACTCTTGTGTTAGAAACTTTTTTTTATTTTAGAGATGAATTTGTAGCAATTTAAGAACATTATTATTTCACAAATTCAACACAGTCAACCCAAATTTGTTTGGTTACAAGATCCATTGCCTCTTTAGTAATTAAATCATGGGTATGCAACATATAAAGTTTGCCTCCCAAAAAAAGGCAAAATATTCAATGCCTATGGCAAGCTCTTTCCACCATGTCAAGCACAAGTGGTCATGGATGTATTCACAAAGATCTTGGAAACAATTGAAGTGTTATGAAGAAAACCTTTTTCTAGCTTCATAGTACATTGTGAAAAGATATGCTTCACAAAGTTTTAAAGTAAAATAAAATCACAAATGAAGGTTTGTTGGCTTTGGGCAAATTTTGACAAACCATGCACCAACTCCAATAAAGGAATGATGCAAGAAAGACCATCAACGGTTCGGGATCACATAAGAGTTCATAATCGGTTTTGGTAATGTCAACAATTACACTATCCTTAACTATTTTTATAACCAAAACTTTATATTCACTAAGGATTTTCTTGGAAGGCAATAACATTGAGATCTAGTGTGTCTTGATGTTTTTGATCATTTTATTGTGTTTGCATTCAAGGAATTTAGCCAACTTACTTGTTTCAAGATGGCACTTAGGACTATGGGCAAAGTAATTGTGCATAAATGTAAGCAATTTTTTAATTTTTCCCACCAAACTCCAACTGCTCAAAGTTTGGATAACTAGGTTTGTGAAATATACCATACAATGCACACCATTCATGAATGGAACATGGTTCTACATTAGCTTTATGGTGACACCATTTTTGAAACCTTAAAATATCATCATTCCATTTGCTTTGAAATAAACTAACTTGTTTGCCACATGTATTTCAGTCATGCTTCCAAATTCAACAAAATTCTGCACAATAAGCTCTGTAAAAATTACACTATCCAAAACCCTTTGTAGGTTAAGCAAAATTGGGACCCACTTCCACCCATTAATCACATACAAATGAATTGAAAGCCAACTCTGGTTGTCAACAATGGTGGCTTCATCACAATTCATTGAAATGAATAATGTTTTTTAAATAACAACATTTATGGTTCACAACATTAAGTTATGCACTGCTTCAACCATGGTCTAGCTCATGGTATCTAACCAATGTTTTCAAGGACAATGTTCCACTCTCAAGAATTGGAAAAGCCTTTTGAAATCCCCAAAATTTGTCATTGGGTGCCCTTGCTAGAACAAATGGAAGATTGTAACAAATTGTAGGTTTTTTTTTTTTTTTTTTTTTACTTTGTCACCATTTGCAACTTGCATAACAATAGTATCACGTCTTCTAGAGGCATGCAAGTTTTAATTTTTCACATGAGCATTAAAAGGATAAAGAAAAGATTGCCCTATAATAATTCCTTGTCTACCCTTACTACATTTCCTTACTCCATAATGTTTGATGAGGGAATCTAGTTTTGGAACTAGAAGCTTTTCCTTCCCTTCAATGTTAGAGCAGATTTTTTCATCTAACCATTTCATTTTCCCATCTAGTCCACATATTGACTCAGACCAAAGGAACCTAGTTACTCATCAATCTTGAAAAACTTTGTTTATTTCCCATTCAAATCTTTTTGGGCTCTTCTTATTTGGTTCACTATTTCCAAGGTTTGACATATGATCTATAGATTTAGATGTGGGTGTAGATTTAGAAACCAACAAACTCTTACCCTGCACTACAACAAGAGATGTAGGTGATAGTGAGGAGGGAACTAAATTAATAAAAATGTTAGGTGATTCACTAGGTGTGTGGTTTGTAGCAAAATTAGGTACTAAAAAGGTTTAAAAAATTAGATGAAACTTCAAGTTTTGTGAGGCTTCAAGGACACCATTTCCACAACAACAATTGTAAATTTGATAGGAAAAAAAAAATAGTGACCTTGGATGTGCTATAAACTTCCCACAACAAACCTTTAACAAAAAACCAAAAGAAAGGTCGATCGACACTTGAACAAAAGATACAAGCTCAACGAAACATTTATAGCAAGCCGAGCTTGAACCCTAAACCCTATAGTTTTTGGGATTTTGATTACCTTCAAACCTTGCACAACTACAAAAAACAAAAAAACACTTGAACGTTCAACATGTTTTTTAGTTGAAAACTTATGTACATTTTTACATTCAATCTTGTCCTCTTACGTCCCTTGGGCCCTAAGTAGTGTGTTTGCATCACTTTTAAGCTCATCATGTAAAAGGTCTACATTTACAACTAGCTAAGCATACTCGATCCGATCCTAACCAAATAAGACCCAAATCGAATCAAATGATTCAAAAGGAAAAATTATAGTATGTACTATGATTTTCTTGGAATGAACTTCACACAGAAGCACAATGTCTTATGGTTTCCTATTTCCTTCTTTAACATTAGGAGCACATTGATTATGTACCTTGATATTCATTGAATGCACTCAGACAAAAGTGTACAGTGCCAATTTTTTGTTTGTTCTTTCACCATTATTTACTTTTGGCCTCATAGCACGATCTAAAATTTAATGGAACCCATCCTACTAAACATGCTACCAAGAAAGATTGGCATTCATTATTGGCGGTGATTTTAGTTTCAATGTGTGCATAATTGCTTGCAAATGTTAAAAGTTTTAAGTGAGGTGAGATAAGAAAAGGGGCCCATAGTGGGGAAGGTTGTGACATTTGACAACGTAGGGTGGTAAGTACAAGTAGTGCCAAACCTAAACTATTGATTGGCTAGATTGCTACAACATGTTGCCAAATGGTTGCATCCTGGCAACTTGCCTCCAATCTAATGGTCAAATTCTTTTAGGTCAATTTACAAGGGCCTTTTTTTGTCGCTAAGTTGCAATTTTTTGCCTTAAAAAAAAACATTGATGAATTCTTCCAAGTTACAACCCCATGGCATTTAAAATGCAAATATATATATATATATAATGTCACAACCAAATAAAAAAGACATTTAAAATGCAACCATTCCTTGACCACCAATCTAAGTGGTGGATAAAACTTAAACGACATATAACTTGGGTTTGTGAAATTGAATGTTGTGTAACCATTTGAATATATATTCCAATTTTTAAATTGTTTCCAAACTAAAAAAGCCAACGACCACCCTTGGTTCTAGGTATTTGAAACAATAAAAATCAAAGAATGATGATCAATCATAATTATTTCAAATGTCTTAAAGAACCAATGGTTTCGTGAAGGAATAAGTAATGAACTGGCAATTTGATGGCCATTTATTTGAATTTTTTTCAAAACACTTGAAAACCATGGTTACATATTGAAACTAGTTTTGAAAAACATGATTACCAATCTTAAAATTGCCTTGATAACCACCAAGGGTTTGTTCTTAATTATAATAACTACCAACATTGGTCAAAATGTCAAACCACCCCATTGTTAATTAGGATAATACAATACCCATTGTTTTACCATTGGATTGAACCTTAGATTTGAACTTTCATTTAGGACAAACAAAACAACTAAATAATGTGGTATGGTCCTTATCATTGAACATAATCTTATCAATGAAGACATGGATTGTGCAAAAAAGATCCCATGACCAAATAACCCAACCCTTTACTTTGATCAAATCAAATCCTTTGACTAAATGTCCAATGAAACAAAATGTTTTTTGGTAATTTACGAGATTTCAACCAAGGATATTGTATGTGTTCTATATATTTTTGACATATAATATTCATTCAAATATATTATTCAATCATATAAAAGAGGTGTTAGGTTTAAGGTAATCACTAATGTTGATTAATATTAGATTTTTAGCATACCCATTTGGTACGGGTATTTGACTTTTTTTGAAATTAATATACCACGGTAGTATGGGTATTGGGATGAAAATATGAAAAATTTTACTAAGTGATATCAATATGTACAACATTTACAATTTTCACACAATGGTATGAATATCATGGTATTGAAATGTGTGATACCAAAAGGGTACATAATATCAATATGAATATGTTGATTTAATGTGTGATGCCACAAAAAAATGCAATTTTTTACATAAGTTGAAAGGAAAAAATCCTTGATGAACCCTTAAAAAAAACCAACAAAACATTAGTCACAACAAAATTGATGTGTAGATGTCCCAAAATCAGCACAAATAGATCATCGATCAAAAGCCAAGTTGGAAATTTTTTATATTAATAATTTTATTAATATTAGCATGGGCATAAAATCAATAAAATTCATTTTCACATGTAGATCCCAAGTTGAAAATTAAAAACCATCATTTGATAAGTCATATACAATAACTAGCAAAAAAATATTCTGACAACTTTGATTTGAAGAAGTCTTATATTCATCATTAATGCATAATTGATTAAAGGCAAAGGCTACCGAGTGAAAATTCTTTAAGGTGTATCACATAGAAGGAAAAAGGCTTAATCATTTTTGTGATTCTTTTTTACCTTATATTTTGATCTCCATAAAAAATAACGAATCAAAAGTTATCAAATATTTCAAAAGGACTATATTTTAGACCATTACAATTATAGATTATATCATAATCATCCATAAATGTGTTTTTACATGGTTAAAAAAAACTAGGTAAAAAAGACCCAAAAAAATGGTGTTGTGACAAGATGTTGGTACACCTTAAAAAAATTGGACCTTGCCAAGCATAAAATTAATTTGTGCAAATAGGTCCAAGTTTGAAAAAAACCATTATTTGATCAATCATATAAAGTAACCAACAATAACAAGTTTGATTTTAAGAGGCCCCAAATTGATCACTAATGAATCATTAATCAAAGGCTAAGGCTAGGTCAAACATAATCAAGCACAATCATTAATATACAAGGTTATAAATCCCAAGTTGAAAAAAAAACACCACTCAATGACACATAAAACATGGTACCAAGTATCGACACAAGCACTACAAATTATTTTGATATGTAGAGGTCCTATATTTATCACAATTGCATGAGACATCACATCAAAGCCTCAATGTGCTACAAACTTGGAAGAAAAAAATGGTCACTTGATGAATGAAGTAAGTAAACTAATTGGAGCATTGCCAAAGATTTGATCAACAAAGGTCCAAAAAACTAAAACAATGTATATCATTGATCAAAGGTTCATGGGGCAAAACACAATCATAATTTTTTTTTAAACGTAATTAAGTCCCTTGAGATGGAAAAAATCAGCAATTGACAAAAAAAGGAGGTAGCAAGTACTCAATATAAGCACTAAGAAAGGATTTCCAACTTGAATGAACATTAAATAACAAAGTGTTTTTACTTGTCCTCAAAGTAGCCTTGTTCTTGAAGTTCTTTCTCATGTTCATTAAATAGTTTGTTTTTTGCACAAAAAAATTTAATGATGCCTTTTTCAACGAGTTTGTAATTTGTCCATGCATCAGTAGGCTAATTTTTGTAAATCATCTCCAAGGCATCCAAATTATAAAGACTTAATCAACAACACCATAAACTAGTCCAAAGGAGGTGTTTGTAGGTGGCTAGGATAATCGACTTGAAGACCATAATTAAAAGTGGAACTGATTTTTTTTTGTCATACTCCTTCATAAAATCATGAGCTCTATCCTTCCTAGTAAAACATGCCACACATTTTAAACCCTTTTATATAGGGTCTAACATGAACACCATCATGTTACGAGCCATGGTTGTATCAAATTGAATGCAAAATGCAAGAAAAGGTTGCAAGACATGTAAAGATTATGCAACCATCTTAGCATACAAGATTTCTAGCTTTGCATAAAATTTTCCCAAGTTAGAAGAGGAAAAATAGACACCCTAGAATTATATTCAACTTGAAGCTTAATGCAAATGGAAATTGCATTATAGAAAGCATTGAATAATGATTAGTAACCTCTAGTTTAGTTGAAAACACATTGTTTAACAACCGGGTTCAAGATTTCAGTCATTGCCTTACAGTAGCCCAAGTTAGACTAGATGAAACACATGCATGTAAATGCAAAGATTGACAATTATAAGAAATTGTGATGGTGTGGGCATACTTTAATGTCTATTTGAAAATTACAACTTTTGAAGCAAATGTGGTTTTCATAGGGCCGGTCTTCAACTTCCTTAAAAGCAAACTTGCTTCTTGGCAAGTAGCTTCCCATTCTTGCCTCCCTTGACCTGATTTTTTGTTTAGGTGATGGTTTTTTGTAGCATAGATTGGGCATCTTTCAAAGAGACCTCCTTCATGCCTTGACAAACTTTTTTTTCATTTGTAACATACTAGTAGACCTTTGATGTCACATGTCCAAAACATGTGCCCAAAAAGGCCTTCTCTAATTGAAGAACATGACAAGACACAATAGTGGACATGGCAAAATTCAAGGTGGCTAAATTCTTGCCTTTATCCTTCACACAAGCCAGTACCTTGTTGGTCAACTAGAATTCAACCAAAAGAGGCTTCCTAAACTCTACCAATGTAATTCCACTAAATATTTGCATCCTCAAATAAATCGATAGTGACATGGCAAGGTACCCAATCCCGATCCAAAAAGTTCACAATGAATGCAAAGGTGTCAAACCTAATTTGATTCATCCATAAGTCAAATGTGATAAAAATTGTATCACATTGTGCCAACACATGTAAAACATAACAATCCATGCACTTAATAAGCACAAAATGTATGTGTTTTTGGATAAGTTGTTTATGAATAGGGGAACGAATTTTACTATTTTGTCACATGACCAAACATTGTACCCAAGAAGACTCCACTATCGATAATGGCACATATCCCTTCACAATGAACATAACTAGGTTTTCAATGAAGATTAACTAAGGGGGATCAAAAAATTTGTAACATCAAACATTTGAAAAAAAAATAGTTATTGTAAAAGGCGCACCTCATTTGTGCTTCTTACTTTTTTCAGAACTCGGATTATAAGTTTTATCTTCATTCTTATGATGCAAAGCATACTTGGCAACAATGGTCTCATGTTCATTGTCAATGTTTTTTCATGGAGGTGATGCCTGCATTGGATTGTAGGTGAGAACGCTTGGGTTCATGATTTGTGCTATTTGAACTTTGAACTTGTTGAGTGACATGGCAAATAGTGCACCTCGTGGTTTGTGGTGCCCCCATCAAAATTTTCAAAATGGTTGTTTAAGACAAAAAAAACATGCACATTATGGCAATGCAGTGGTTTGTGAACCAAAACTTTCTATTTGCTTTTAACTACTATAGTTACATTCTTCATATTATTTAATTATTCTTTAGTAAATAGGACCTCCATTCAAATCTTTCAGTTTGAAATGTGGAATCTTTTGCAAGTCTTATGTGTAACCCCTAAACATCCCAAATTCATTAGTTGTGATGAATTCCACTGTAGGATCCATTTCACCATGTACCCAAACTTGATTTGTGAACATTATTCCTAAGAATTAAAACTTAAAAGCCCATGCGCAAATTTTGAAACTAGCTAATGACTTGTGACTCAAGCACCATCATTGCTAACATCATTAAAGCAATGAATGAACACCACAACAATGACACCAACCACCATATGATTAGAATGATGCACACACAAATCGGCATTTTGGGAGAATATTGAACTCAAGACATGAAGAATGAAAAATATTATGAATGGTAGTAGTTAACAATGTTTGTTTTCTATTTTTTCACCTTAAATATTCCTATTAAGCTTTTGGAACAAGGAACCATGCACATTGAGGTACCTAGTGGACTTCTTTTTTTTGGTAACGTTAAATTTTCAAGTTCAATTTTTGCACCACCCCGCCCACATTGAAAAGTTGCCTTCGATTATAATGTAACAACTTCTTGCCATGTTGAAAAATAACATAATTTACAATTTAAAACTTTCACCTTACACCCTAAAAAATTGATACTCATACCATGGCATCAATGTTCGTAACTAGTTGAATATGAATACTTAAAATGTTGTTACTAATCGGATTTGGTACGAGTTGAGATATCCAATTTTCACATATCATGGCAATATGATCTCAATTGTATGATGAGCAAACCATACTCGAATGGTTTGGTATTTTCATACTCATATTAATACCCGGGTTGATATCCATATGCAACCTATATACTAATCCAACATTGGTTGTCACATTCCAATGTTCATAAATTTAAAAGTATCCCAATGCATGGGATTTTAAATGTTTTGTGAAAGGTGTGATTTAAGGCACATTTGCAAGATCAAGGGAACAAGTTTTTAGTTGTTTTTAGTTGTTTTTGTTCAATGCACAAAAAATAACATAAATTTGCAAAAATATGTATGCATTGCACTTTAAACGTTTGGTTAAGGGGGTATAACTTCACCATAAAAGGTTCAAATTGTAATTGACTTGTAAAATTAGTCTATGGGGGTGCAAGGTGCATTTATATTGGCAAAAATCTAAACATAAAATCAAAGAACACATTGCAAGCTTCAAATATTATAATGCAAAAATTATGAATAATGCAAAAATAACAAAGGAGATTCTTATACATATTTGCATGATTTTTCTTAAAATATTAATATCAATATCTCAAATCTAGTCAAATTTAATTTGATTTGTTTACTTTTTTGAACTACAAAGAAACATGTCCAACTTATTGGTAAGTATGCTAACTATGTTAAAAGAGCTCCAAAGTGTCTTCAAGATTCTAGTACCTAATGCACAAGTGCTAAAAGTAATAATAGAATATACCCAACATAGACGTGAAAGTATAAAAATGTGATGAATGCAAAATTGAAGAAATAATGTTAAAAGTAACAACAAAAGATATTAATAGAAAGGTGAAACAAATGAGTTTAATAAGTGCAAAATTGAGGATATAATGGTAAAAGCGATAATAGAAGAAACCAACATAGAAGTGAAAATATAAAAGAAATTTGATGAGTGCAAATTAAAGAAATAGATAATTTAAATAAGGGATTTTTTTGTTAAATTTTTACACTAGTAACTAAATTTTTTTTAACTTCACATCATTTGCAACTATGTTGTAATTGAGATTTTAAAATTTTAAATAGAATTATATCATTTATTAATTAAGTCAATTCATTTACTATATTGGTATATAATTAAAAACATTTTTCAATTGGTGGTCATTGTTGAATATTCCCTACATCAACAATGTTTCCAAGTTGAATGCCCATCCATGTTGGTAAACAATGTGATGCATGTTTTAATTAATGGGCCATTTTATAAATATTTTTGGCATTTAAGGTTTTCTAATTGCCATACATTCAAGACATTAACTACTGTTCAACTATTTTGGTAACACCATCAACATATATATATATATAGTTGATAAAATCTCTTAGAGGATGAATGAAATGAAATATTTTTTGCATATTGTTACAACTATCTTTTTCAACTAGGCAAGATAGCTAGTAATTGAAGAAAATTTTGAAATATAATTTTGTGTTAATGTGTACATTCAATACATATAATTTATTATTTCAATGTAAATTAAATTTTAATTTACAACATATCAAGCAATGATACATAGTTAATGATTTTGTGGAACTATAATATTTATTCATTTTTATATACATGAAATCTTAATATTGTTCTAAATTGTCATGAAATTTTATTAAACATTAAACTACATGTAAATTATATTTGTGTAAATGAATAAATCTGTATGATGCAAATATTTATTTGTGATTATAAATATAATACGCTAATTCCTTTGTGGCTTGTGGTAACAAATTTCATTTTATAAACATGGTAATTCCACGGGGAATTTGTTATAAAAATGAAATATATATTTAAAAACATCACATGTTATGATTATGATGTAATTTTTGTGTGGGGTCTTTTTAAAAAACCAACATGTATTTTAACATTGCCCTTATTGAAAAAAAAATATATATTAAAATTTCGTTTGGATTATTTTGAAGGTTCCATTTAGGGTTTTTTTTTTCCTTTAAAGTTTATTTTGAGTATTCTTGGATCTAAAGGGTGTAAACATGTTGCACTTCAAAGGAGGAAAATGATATACAATGGATTGACTATAATGTTGTTATTGTGAAATCAACATACAAACCAATAATCAAGTCAAAAGAAGTTTCAATGGCTTAAATCAAAGAATGACACACACAACCCGTGCTAATTTCTACGATTGTCCAACTATTCCACAAAAAAGGAAACAAGGAATTATCATAACACAACAATTAAAGAATCAAAAGGAAGACATTTCAGGTTTTTGGGCATTCTCTATATATTAATATGCATTTGCAAAATCCCCAGAGATTAACCTACCACTGATAACATATCCATCCAATGAATGGCTACCTGCAGAACTCAACATTGTGAAATGAGTGCAAGTATTTGAGCTAGGGGACTTGTAATCATTTAATAATTACCTTAGGGGCAACAAAACCCTTCACAAATATAATCCAAAATCTCCATCTTTTTAATTACACAGGGAGGCATGCTTCAAAATTGTGCAATAAAAGAGTTATTTTCACTAATTTTAGGCAATACTTTAAAGGTTACAAATGCTCCCATATAAAGCACTTGTATATGGAGGTAATCTTCGGTGTCATTAATGCACTTGTGTATTTTCAAGCATGATACAAACTAAATAGAAGTCAAAACGTTACAATTGACAATGTAAAAGAACCAAATCATTCTCCATTTTAACTGTCGTAGGACCAATAATTTTGACTACATGCATTGTTCTCATGTAGAATCATGAAAACACTTTAGATGCAATAATGCATGGGACCCTTCCATGAAACAAAAATCAAACTGGTTGTTGAAGATAACTTCATTTTTGCATAACTTCAAAACTATTGCAAAAGTGGTTCTACACAAACCCATAAACTACATGTGGTCGTAATGAGTAAACCTTATGCCAGGAAAAGGTTTGTTCACGTGAATGTTGTGAGTTTGTTCAACATTCCATCAATCTACATGAAGTAGGCCTGCACATTTTCCATCGATTAGTTTTATCTAATAAAAAGTTTTTAAAGAAAGGATAATTATTGCATATAAAGGTGGGAACAAATCATTGATCGTGTATTAGCATTTGACTGAAGACCTAATATTTGTATGCTGTAAACAACAACAATCCATAGTTTGGAAGCATAAAGATCTCAAGTCCATTAATTCAAACTTAGTTTGGAGTATTGGAGCATAATGGAAATGTAATATTGAGGCATTCCATCAAGGTGTTTCTCCCTGAGGATAATCTAAATTGCCAAAGAACATAAAGTGGAAGAAAACAAAAACCCAAAGTATATGGTAGTGGAATGTGATGTAGAGAAATGTTCCTAAACATATTAGTTAACCAAACATTATGTTGCAAAGATAAGAAAATTATGAACATGCATTGAAAAATTTAGACGGCAAAAAAACCAAAAGAATGTCATTTAGGATAGACACACCTAGAGAGAATAAATGCATCCATGAATTTCATATCATTGGATTGGGTGGGAATTTGATGGAAAAACCTCTATAGTTTATAAATAAATACAAAGTTTTGTGGACAATGGGTTTCATTTTCCAACCATTGAAATCCAAAATATTGCCTTTTAAAATCCTACTTGACATTTGCTCCCCACAAAACACCATCGAGTTTGCACTTTGAAATTCATGTTCACATTGTGTTTTCAACCTCAACCACCACCTGTTCGAACTCTTGTCAGAACCAAGTTCTTCAACACATCGTAGTGAAAACATACTTAGAGGAAATCCACCTTCCTTTTGCAATAGCAATGGACACACAGCTGGTTGTGTTGAGAATCAAACATTGTGGCAAGGACCCTAATTTGAACAAAGAGTCTATAAACTTTAATATGTGCCCTATTGGGTTTGCTTTTGAACTGCCAAAGGCAAGAATCAGTTGTAAGGTGAAGTAAACATGGAAACCAGTCCTTGAGAGAATATAACCTATGGTGCTTCTAATGAAATTGTTCTACTATCATGTGCACTTTTTTTTCCAACACACAAGTCGTAGGCAAACTAATGGTGATGACCCACCTATAACTAGCAAATGCTTAACAATTGTTGTTAGAGCAGTGAACTTGGAAAAACCTTGAGACTGCAATGCAACATTAAATTTATCGAAACTAATTCCAACATTAGAGGTTAGTGACTTGGTTCAATTGCTGAAAATAGTCAACACGGATATCTTTCATGATATCAATTACACTACTATAAATTTTGGGTTTTGCAACTATTGTTTGCAACTAAAATTCAGTTGCATGTGACACATGCAACAACAAATTTGTGTAGTTGCCTAAAACAAATTGCACATTACATTCAGTTGCATGTGACACTATGTATACAACATGTCTATATGGTGTTAATATACATGTTCATCCATACATTCTAATCCAAATGTAGTTGCACCTTGTGTGCAACTATCTTTACAACTACAATGTAATTAATAAAAATATGACATGTGTTTAAAAATTGGACAACTAGCTTGCGGACACGTGTCATTATCTAATTTTTTTTGTGTTTTCAAATTAAAAAATCCATTGCATTAATCTCAATCATTAAAGTTTCTGCCATTAAAATGATGACACATGGCACACCATGGAACCTTCATTGACCATTTGACATGTGTTTTTTTTAAACACCAATTATATGATGACACGTGGTAATTAAGGCTCACCTATTTTTAATTTTAAAGTATTAATTAATAAAATTTAAATCGTCCAATTTATGCTTAATAAGATGTTGACACGTGTTGCCTAGATAGGTAATTATTAAACCCTATTAAATAAGTAAGTTTATTTAGGTATGTAAGTAGGTTGAAAATAACTAAGTTTAAGCTATAAAGGTAAAATTAAAATAATCCAAATTTATTTTTAAGATTAACCATTTCATAAAGGTTAAGTTTTATTTATTTACTCATCCCCAATGGCACTTGGTGTTTGGTTTTTAGAAAGTTATTGTTCCTACTTATATATTGAGCCAAATATAATTGGAAGCCAAAGGATATGGGATAAAAAATTCCATTGCATACTTCATGAACCAATTTAGTTACACATTATATGCAACTAATGTATTAGAATATAACTACCATAGGAAGGCTTTGTTGCTTATGGTGTCCAAACAAAACTTGAAGCCCTCTTCTTGGCACATCTAACACACTAAGGATCGTTGAAAATAGATTAGAAACGAGAAAGTTATGGCCCCCCAAAGTAAAGGGGGTCAAAAACTCAGAACAAAAACCATTGAACATTATAAAGGCCGACTCTTAAACACCTAGAAAGTTCCTTTTATGTTGTTTTTTTGTTATTAAAGTTCAAACATGATTTGTAGAACTTTAGCTCTTATAACATTTTAAATCATTTAAAATGAATAATAAATAAGAATGTTATGAAGTTTGAAAGTAGGAAGGGTCCAAATAAAAGAAAAAGAAAAACGTTTTCTAACTTGGAAACTTTTTTTTCTTTTTTTTTTCTTGTATCAAAGTCCATTTTGTCCACTTCTACCCATTAATTATTTTAAAATATTAAATGTGCCCCAACATTGAATAAGTGGGGTGTTTTTTGCAAGGGGCGTTAGCCCATGCCAAAAATGGTGATGAAGTCTTTTGGAAAGAGAAATTTCATGTAGCCAATGGGAAGGCCCAAGCATGCACTCAAGGTGCCTTGTTTTTTTTC